>RCNB010000249.1_pt1 | contig 37368 bp, 28 predicted proteins | sample 2041321 | NCBI WGS metagenome assembly RCNB01 (sample SAMN09708232, study PRJNA481090) | Marine sediment metagenome, whole genome shotgun sequencing project.
GAAATAATATTAATTGGAAAATCATGAAGCCAATGTCCCCAAGCCACAGCTGTAAAACTAAATGGAACTAATAATAGTAACATTAAAGGTTGGCTAAAACTTCGGAAAGTAAAAGCTATGGTTAAATACATCAGAAACAAAACGGTCAGACCCACAAATTGCAGGGAACCTATAAGTTTGCCTGCTTCTCTGTTTTGACCTTCATATGAAGGTGTAACTGTTGGATATTTTGACAGAATTTCAGGCATTATTTCTGTACGTATCTCAGTCATCACATCTGTGGCACTAACTACTTTGGCGTCTTTAAGATCTGATGATAATTGTATTTCACGCTGACCATCTAAATGATTTACGGCCACATCTCCCCGTTCTATGCTATAATTGGCTATTTCTTTAAAGGGTATCCGACTACCATCTGCGGTAACGATTCGCATTTCATCCAAATCCGTTATTGAAGATCTATTTTCACGATTATATCTTACCCAAACTCTTATCTCATCCTGACCTCTCTGAAACCGCTGGGCCTGCGCTCCAAAAAATCCTGCTCTCACCTGATTCATTACAGTTCTTAAGTTCAGACCTAGCATGTAGGCGTTTTCCCTGAGCTCTATTTTTATTTCTTTAATACCTGCAGGGTCATTATCGGAAATATCTTTTAGAGCAGGATTATTCAGCATTGCGGTTTTTAGCTCCTCTTTCGCTCCTTTTAATTCCTGAATATTATTGCCCAATAAGGATACTGATACAGGGTCTCCTCCAAAATTTCTTCCGGAACCATAGACTAAACTTTCTACACCAATAACTGGTCCCATTAATTCCCGTAATCGATTAGATACCACATCTGATGTTATCTGATTGGGTCTTTCTTCACCCGGTAACAAGTTAATAGAAAGGGTAGCTGCGGAAGAACCGGGGCCCACATTTCTAATAACATTTTTATAAAGTGTATTGCCCGTACCCTTAAGATATTCTTCCGTAAGTTCCTGATTGACTATTTCGGCCTTTTCGTCTATCAATGAAATTATTGAATCTGTTACACGCTCATTAGTTCCATTTGGCATAAGCAATTCTACCCGAACCTGGTCACTGGCAGTATTTGGAAAAAAAGTCATACGAATTATACCTCCTCCAATAGATCCGAATGTGATTATTAAAGCAAATACAAAAAAGGAAAAAGTTAATAATTTATAACGCATTGCAAAAGCAAGAGTTGGAGTATAGGCCTTGTCCCTAAACCAGGACATTACGTCATCTCCCCACTTATTAATAATTTTTAATCTTGCAAAAATTTTGGCTATCCCTGTCTTAGGGTTTGGATCCTGCCGTTGCAAGGCCTTGGAATGTGCAAGGTGAGCGGGCAAAATTATTAAAGCTTCAACTAAAGAAACTAATAGTGTTATAATGACAATAACAGAGACCTCTGCAAAAAATTCTCCAATTCGACCGTCCAGAAAAAGAAAAATAGAAAAGGCCAAAATTGTAGTTACAATTGCTGTAACTATAGGCGGAATTACCTCCAGGGTACCTTGAAGTGCCGCCTGAATGGGCGATTTACCCTTTTCATAATGCTGGTAAATATTTTCAGCAATTACAATACCGTCATCAACCAGGATTCCAATTACTATAATCATTCCAAATAAAGAGAGGATATTAATAGTTACGTCAAAGAACCCGGCGAAAATAAACATGGCTAAAAAAGCAACGGGTAGGCCAAAGGCTACCCAAAAAGCCAAACGTGTATTTAGAAAAACAGAAAGAAATAACAAAACCAAAATCATCCCCATAATGGCATTTTTGGTAAGTAATTCGGTCCGTTGATTGAGTGTTACAGAAAGGTCACGAACAACATTTAACTGTACATTATTATATTTCTGATTAAACTCTTCAATATATATTTTTACTTTTTCAGCAGATGAAATAAGATCTTCAGTATTAGTACTTGTTATAGTGGTGGTTACAGATAAATCTCCATTAAAGTAAGCAGCATTGGGTGTTTCTGAAAACCGGTCTCTAACAATTGCCACATCTTTTAAGCGCACCGTCTGACCGGCCGCATCGGCTCTAATTATCAAATTTGAAAGTTCATCGCCATAATAAGACCTATTATTGGCCCTAATCAAATATTCTTCGGCATTAGTTTTAATATTTCCCCCGGTAACCAGAATATTAGCATTTGATACTGCTTGTGCAACATCTGAAAAAGACATTTCATAAGCAAGTAAATTATTCTCGTTTACCGCTATTTCAATTTCTTCCTTCGGGTAGCCCGAAATACTTATTTGAGAGATCCCATCAATCGCTCTAATGTCGTTTTCAATCTGACGGGCAATTTGTTTTAAAGTCGCAAGAGGAATATTTTTTCCACTAATTGCAAAACTAATGGTTGGTCTAACCGGTTCTAATTTCGAAACTACTAATGGTTCCATTCCTGTAGGAAAAGAGGGCACCCTATCTACAGCATTCTTTACCTGCAAAAGCATGAAATCAACATTCCTTCCCTTTTCAATTTCCACATTTATCCTACCGCTATTTTCTGTGGAAGTGGAAGTAACTCGCTCTACTCCTTCCAGACCTTTTAGATTATCTTCAATTTTTAATACAATTCCTTCTTCAACTTCCAGAGGGGAAGCGCCGGGATATGCAATAGTAATGAGAATGTTTTTTGAATCCGCCAGTGGAAAAAATGAAGACTTTAAAGATAATGCCCCTACAATTCCAAATACAAAAATGGCAAGAATAATGACGTTCACCGCCACATGATATTTTATAAAATACTCAATTATTCTTCTCATTGGTTTAGGTTTTTGGCAGTTTCTCCTTTATATTTTTTTACCAACATTCCCGCATAAGCTCCTACCACCGGTCTTGTAACTATGGTTGTCCCTTCCGGAACTTCTTTCAACACCACTTTCTTGTTCGAAAAATAAACTGGTTTAACATCAATAAGATCAAGAATTGAATCTCTAACCACAAAAATTTGATCATTCTCTAACAGAAGACTTCTATCTATTTCAATGGCATCAAATTCTTGTTTAGCATTTAAATTGGCCTCCAGATACATGCCTTCTTTAAGATCCTTATTTCTTACATCAATGAAGGCCTTTATGGTTTGGGTAGCTTGATCAACACTTCCATTAATACGGGCAACTACTCCTTTATAAGTTTTATTTTGATCCAAATTTACCAATTCCACCTCTTCGCCAATTTTTAAAAGGTCACTGTAGGTTTTACTAATAGAAACCTCCAATTCATAAATATCCGTATTTATAAATTCTCCAAGTTTCTGTCCTGATCTCACCAGCGAGCCTTCAGTAACAAGAGCTTCAGTAAGTATACCAGAAAACGGAGCCGAAATGCGATATTTTTTAAGACGCTGTTCCTGGTTTTTAACACTGTAATAATTAGTAAGAATTCCGCGTCCGGAAATAAAGAATTTTTCTTTTTCGGTTGTCATTTCCGGAAGAGGTGGTGTAGTTCTGTCCAGGTCAAATCCACTCAAGTAAGCTTGCCACTTAGGAAATACTTCAGGGTAATCCAGGCGAAGATCGGGCATAATAGATGTAATCAAATTGTATAAATTACTTTTGGAAGACTGCACACTGGCATAATATTCGGATGCATCAATTTTGATAATAGTTTCACCCTGACTATAAGGTTGTCCTGCTTTAAACAGTTTATTTCCTCTTTGAAAAACTCCTTGAACTTCCGCATAGAGTTCAACCCTCCTTTTTGCCCTTAAATTACCATTCGCCGGGACAATAATAGCAACCGTCCCATTGGCAACAGTTTCTGTAAAAACAGTTTTTACAACTTTTTCTACTTTCACCTTTGGTCTGGACTTACTGTCAATAATTTGCTTAGCCAAAAAAAATGAGGCTATTATTATTAAGATTCCTAATATTGATAAAATTAATTTTCTCATTCTTTTGCAGTTAAATTTGAGCCTCTGCAGAGCTTATATTATGTTGAATTCGCTCCAGGGTGTTTATAAGTTGATATATCTCTTCTTCTTTAATATTTTTTTCCATGATTTCTTTTAGTTCAACTATTATGGGCCTGGTTCGTCTAAATGTGATTCTACCTGTTTCGGTAAGAAAAACCCGGTTTACCCGTTTATCGAAATCATCCTGTTCTCTGGTTATATAGCTTTTACGTTCCATTTTGGCCAGTAATCTCGCCAGGGATGATTTATCCCTTAACGTTAGATAGGCCAATTCATTTTGAATAAGGCCATCATTTTCATGTAATTTTTTAAGAACTACCATTTGCTCCTTGCTAAGATCAAGTCCTTCTCTTTGAAAAGCTTCGTGTAAATAATTATCAAGCATCTTAGTAGTGCTACCGATCCAACGCCCTAAAGATTTTTCAAAATCTACTAAAATGTCTGTGTTATTCATCTTGCAAATATAACGCTAAAACCTATTAGTTGCATATGCAACTAATGTTAAATAATTCATAATTTGTGTTTAATTTTTTTGACTTAACTTAAAACAAAAAGGGATGCTTAATGCATCCCTTTGGCCAAACTAACTAAAGTGCAATTTAACTATTAATGTTCATTGTCATCCTCAAATTTCGTGTCCGCCATGCGCGTTTTAGAAAAATTGACATCCTTGAAATCTAATTTTACATCACCTTTATCGTAATCAAAAACCAGAAACTCCCTGGTATCCATAAGTTCAAGGTTTTTATATGAATTAAATTTGTTGTTCTGAATTTGCAAGACCTTGAGACTAGCTAACTGACCAAATTCTGCGGGAATCTCCCCACCTAATTGATTATTTGCAAGTACAAGTTCCTTAAGTAAAACCAGTTGTCCTAAGTTTCGTGGAATATCACCATCCAAAGTATTCTCAAAAAGTCCCAGACTTTCAAGTCTTGTAAGATTTCCTATTGAATCTGGTATATGGCCAACAAAATTATTACTGGAAAGGTTAAGTACCCGCAGGTTAACTATATTCCCTATACTATTTGGAATAGCACCAGAGAAAAAATTATTAAAAGCGGTAAGCTCCAATAAACTTTCCATATTTCCTATCTCCTCTGGAAGATTCCCTTTAAGCCTGTTCATCTCTATTTTTAGAACCTCCAGGCTTTGTAACTGTGTAATACTATTTGGTAACTCTCCGCTCAGAGTGTTAAATGCCAGATTAAGAATTCGCAAGTGATTCAAGTTGCCAACGCTCTCAGGAATTATACCTGAAAGATTATTGCGAAATAAATTTATCTCCACCACATGATTTCCTTCAACCTTAACCCCATACCATTCTGATACCGGCTGATCTAGAACCCATTGTTTTAACCAGGAAGTTCCATTGGTGCTTTCATAAAGATCTATTAAAGCCATTTTTTCAGCTTTACTGACCTTTGCATTAATCACCTGATTTGCCGTTATTAAAAGAACCAGAACGATGAGAAGCTTTTTCATTAAATGGGAATTTAAGGAATTGTTGTATCTTTAAATTAGATAAAAACATTATTTTACTAAAGAATTACCTTACAAAAATACTAATTTATATAGATAAACAACCTATATAATCGATGAAGTGCGCGTTTTTGTTGTGAAAGCCCTCTTTTCTGTTGTGAAAAAAATTTATCCCTACATTTTATTTCCTCGTCTCACTGTTTTCAAGCTCTAAAGTGGTATTTTCCCACTTTATCATTAACTCCTCCAGCTCCTTTTTTTTAGTCTGATAAGTGTCGAAAAAATCTGGAATGGCAATTGTAGTATCGTAATCCATAAGCAGGTCGTGATCTATTTTAGCGATCTCCTTCTCTAAACCGGCTATGTTACTTTCAAGAGTACTTAACTTATTCTTTAGCGACTTTAATCGTTTCTGACCTTCATAATCTGAAGGTTTGTTAGTGCGTTTTTCTTTCTTTTTCTGATCTTTTTGTTTCTTTTCAATTTCCCGAAAATTTTCAACTTTCCGCTGATCAAGAAAATAATTGATGTCTCCTAAGTACTCTTTTATTCTTTTTTCCTTAAACTCATACACCTTATTGGTAAGTCCCTGCAAAAAATCCCGGTCGTGTGAAACTACAATTAAGGTACCTTCGAACTGTTTTAATGCCTCTTTTAAAACATGTTTAGATTTGATATCGAGATGATTTGTTGGCTCATCCATAACAAGAACATTAAAGGGTTGAAGCAACATTTTAGCCAAAGCCAATCTGTTCCTTTCCCCGCCGGATAAAACTTTGACATATTTATCTACATCGTCACCACTAAAGAGAAATGACCCTAATATATCCCTTACTTTACTCCTATTCTTCTCATTGGCAGCATCGATCATAGTGTCAAGAATGGTTTTATTGCCATCCAGATATTCCATTTGATTTTGGGCGAAATAACCTATCTCAACGTTATGGCCGGATTTTAGTCTTCCCTGATGCTCCAATTCCCCGACAAGAATCTTGGCCAAGGTTGTTTTACCTTGTCCATTCTGGCCTACAAAAGCCGTTTTACTATCCCTTTCTAAAATTATGTCTACTCCGTTTAAAACTTCCTTATTACCATAACTTTTGGAAAGGTCCTCCATTTCAAATATCACTTTTCCGGGAGTTACTGAAATTGGAAACCGCAATTTCATCGCACTAAGGTCATCCTCATCAACCTCAATGCGTTCCATTCGATCCAGTTTCTTAATAAGTGATTGAGCCATAGTAGCTTTTGAGGCCTTGGCCCGGAATTTGTCTATTAAACGCTCTGTTTGTTGAATTTCTCTTTCCTGGTTTTTTTGGGCACTTAGTTGTTGTGCTTTTATTTCTCCTCTTAGCTCTAAATATTTAGAATATGGTTTGTTGTAATCATAAATTCTTCCAAGAGATATTTCTATTGTTCTATTTGTAACATTGTCCAAAAACATTCTATCATGAGAAACTATGACCAGTGCACCGGGATAATTTAGCAGAAATTGCTCCAGCCAAAGTATAGAATCAATATCCAAATGGTTCGTAGGCTCATCTAATAAGAGAACATCATTATTCTGTAAGAGAAGTTTAGCCAATTCTATCCGCATCCGCCAGCCACCGGAGAATGTATCTGTACTTTTATCAAAATCTTCCCTTTTAAAACCAAGACCTAAAAGTATTCTTTCCGTCTGTCCCTGATAATTGTATCCCCCATGAACTTCATATTGATGAGTTAAATCATTTAAGTCTATTATTAATTGATTGTATAAGTCACTCTCGTAATCGGTCCTTTCTGCCAATTGTAAATTTATATGCTCCAACTTCTGTTCTAACACTTTTATTTCTACAAAAGCCTCATAAGCTTCATCAAGTACAGATCTTCCATATTCAAAATCAAGATCCTGCTTAAGGCAGCCTATTTTTATATCTTTTTCTGTAGCCAATGTCCCGGAATCAGGACTCATTTCCTTAGAAAGCAATTTAAGCAAGGTCGATTTCCCTGCGCCATTTTTACCAATAAGCCCAACCCTGTCCCCCGCATTTAATCTAAACGCGATTTCTTTAAACAGGTATTCTCCTCCAAAAGAAACAGAAAGATTATGAATATTTAGCATTTTTGTGATTGGTGTTACAATTAGAAACTTTGCAAAATCGTAGTTTTGCCTAAACTTTTGCAAATGTTAAAAAAAGGAAACAAACTCTACAGTATTTTAACAGGAAGTTGTCCAAGATGCCACCAGGAAAGTATGTATACAGATAATAATCCCTATCATCTGGGCTCTCTTTTTAAAATGCACGCACGTTGCACGCACTGCAATACCAAGTATAAAATTGAGCCTTCCTTTTTCTACGGGGCTATGTACGTAAGTTATGCCGTTGGAATAGTATTTGCAGTAGCGGCCTTTGGCATTGCTTTTTTAATAATTGGCACGAGTTTACTAAATACATTTTTTGCAATAGTGGTTACAATGGTGGCCTTTTTACCTGTTATTATCAGGCTTTCCCGAAATATATGGATCAACATCTTTATAAATTACGACCCAAAAACTGTACGTATTCATTAAGCATTAATATAAGCTTTTTCGTATCTTGAGATATCCATTTCGGGATCTATAGACCCACCACTCTCTATATATTCATATAACTGCTTTGAAGCATAAGGGGCAATCATGACACCTCTTGATCCAAAACCATTTAATAAGTAAATATGATCGAGAACAGGGTGTTTGCCCACCAAAGGCCTCCTATCGGCCACTGTGGGCCTTATTCCGGCAACATGGCTCACTATTTTATAATCACAGTTTAAAAAGGTCTCTAGCTTTGTAAGGAGTTCTAATCTGGCCTCTGAAGTAGGCTCATTGTTTTTATCCTTCCATTTGTAGGTAGCTCCTATTCTGTAAAGATCATTCCCCACAGGAATAATAAAAACTGAAGATTTAATTACCCTCTCTTCCTTAAGAAGCGGGGCCTTTATAGTTAGGAGTTCTCCTTTTGTTCCGTTGAGTGGCAAGTAATTAAAATACTTATTCCTTTTTAGACCAAATCCTGTGGCAAAAACAATTCTTTTGGCATTAATAGTTCTATAGGAAACACCGTTCGTTCCTATTTTTAAATCGTCAAAGTTGAAAGTTTCCTCATATAATAATTTTTTTTTGGATAAATATCCGGAATATGATTTCACCAACTTCTGGGTATCTACTCTTCCCGTATGTAAGACCTCCCCAAAGCCGAATTGGGCATTTAGGCAAGGATTATTATTAAGGAGCAATTTTGTAGAAAGGTATGGCTGTAATTTTTGCTTATCAGCCGCCTCAAACCAAAGGTTTTGTTCCTGTACAGATGCAAATATTCTTAAAACCGGCACTTTATGATCCAGGCGTACGCCTAGTTTATCCTCTAAGCTTTTATAAAAGTTCTGAGCCAGACCCAGTTGTTCATGTGCTTTCCAGGCAAGGCTAAATCTTTTTAAAATTACCGGATTATACAAGCCTCCTGCTATATTCGATGATGTTTGAGAGTCATCATTGATCACTATGAAGGTTTTACCATGCTCTTCAAGCCTTTCACAAAATGCGATCCCGGCCAGTCCAAGACCTACTATTAAGTAATCTACCATAGTGTAAAATTAAAAAACGCTGCACCAAATGGTGCAGCGTTTTTTAATTTATATCTGAATTGGAATTTAACGCTTGCTTCTAATATGCCCACATGTCCTGTTCCCTGTCTCGTATTGTTTCCTTAATACGATCTGCTTCAAGCAACTGGAATAGTGCATTGTCTGCTATGTAATCATTAATTATACGATCACCCTGAACATTGTCCTCTCTATAGATAAGGCCATTAAAACGTCTGGCATTCAATAACATATCAAAGGATATTGGCTGCGCTGAGTTTTGTTGGTTAAAAACCTTAGAATCATGTAATATCTCTCTGGCACTAGGATACCAAACCCAAAAAAGTTCAACCTTATTCTCATTGGGATCCATAGATTCATCATCTACAAAGTTTACATCGGGAGCTACCGGAGCAATCCCCAGCAGTCGATACTTTAATTCGCCCCCGCGCTTATCAAAATACCATATCCCTTTGATACGATATTCTTCAATATCCGCAGCAGTAAGTTCCCTCTGGTTAACATATTCAGGTGAAAGTTGCTCACCGGCATTGATTTGCTCATATCCGAGATCCGTGGTATCTACTTTTTTCAAAGTAGCTTCCAGATCACTGAAATTTCTTTTTTCAGTGAAATAGGAATCCACATATACGTCAGTAAGCTTACCGTTTTTAATGTTTTTCATAAAAACATCATATAACGACCTTCTGTCCGCACCAATATCTATGGTATCAAGCGGATAGTACAGGGGGAAATTCACTCTTTCATCAAGATCAATTATCTCCCATACGGTTTTAGACCAAAGGATATCCCTGTCATCCACGTAGCCGTATGGCAGCGGAGAATCATTATCCGCCGCTATTTGCGCTTCTGTCTTTTTCCCAATCTCATCAGGCAACTTGGCATTTAAAATATTAGCCTGTGCCATCATGGATATTGGTAGTAGCGCTACAGCTCCAGCAATTAAAACATTCTTCCAATTCATAAAATTATAATTTAAACTATTCTTAGTTCGTAATCTCTATAATTACCGGAGATACTTTCTTCAGTTTATAGCTTTTGTTATTCGTGATATACGCTTGAATATCAAATATCTGAAGAGCATCACCTCTTTTAGCTCTTCTTAAGGCCGATTTAGCTCTTTTATCCAGTTTGTTGCCTTTTACACTTACCGTGGGTTGACCTGGAACTTTAAATTTAAATCCGCTAATTGCAAGATTCAAGTCAAAATCGAAGTCTTCAAGTAATGCACCAATTGTAGCAATTTCAAGATTTCTTCTAGGCATCTTGGCACTTCCGGTTTCTCCTCTAATAGATCCAGAAGGTCTTGGAATATCTTTGATTCTGAACTCAGATTTTGAAGAAACACGTTGTCCGTCAGGCAACGTACCAGATGCGACAATTGTAACTGTTCTTCCCGTTCCCGGGTTCATGATATACTTGCTGCCTTGTCTTCTCTTAAGACCCGCAGCTGATGCACTAACCTTGTTATTTGGAATTCCAGGAATAGAAATCGACATTGGATTAGAAACCCCTCGATAAACCACATTCATCTTATCTGCAGCAATTAATGCGGCATTAGGTTTAGTGATTGTGGCAAATGTTTGAGCAACAGGAACTTCTGTTCTCTCACCATCCTGAATAAATACCAGGGTACCTGCAATCTTGTGGTCTCCGGGAGCGCCGGCGCTAACTAAAAGTCTAACCTGACCATTATCAATCTCATAATCCTTACCTTCATTAAGCTTTCTTCCATCTAAAGTAAGGTTTACTTCATTTGGCCGTGTTGTAGCATCTTTACGACCTAATACAACTGCCCCTGAGAATCTCTCACCAGCATAAAAAGCCGATTTTTCCTGCTCTAGAAGTGTGGTATAATTAGTCATAGAAACTTCACTGGTCAACTGACCTTCTAACATAGACTGTAAAGCATCCTGCTCTGTAGCCTTAACATCAGCTTGTATCTGTGTTATCTTAGTTAGAGAAGCAACTACTGGAAAACCTTCGAAATGATAGTAGATCCAATCCTGTTTTGTTCCATCTCTTTTCTCAACTTTACCTTTAGCATCACCAGTTTCAAATCTGGTTTGAACAGAAGCCTTAACTTCACTCATGCTTTCTGGTAAAATAGCTGAAACTTGAGTACGATAATCAGTAATCCTTTTTAAGAATTCTTTCCCTTCAGGAGCCAGATTATCACCTTGAAAAAATTTCTGATCTAAATAATCAGACTTATCCATAACCTGATAATCTTTAGGATCTTTAATATCGGCTAACATTTTTCCTTTAAGGGCCTCCAGATAGTCATAATAATCCTTGGACAATTCCTTAATCTTTTTGGCATCTGCTAGTAGCGGACCAAATTTTTTCGCATTTTCAGATGCTTTAGTTTCTAAACCATTTAAGAACGCTAGATTGTTCTCTGTGGTTTTTGCGTTAGAAGCTTCCAGCTTTTCGTTCATAAGACCGAACGCCGCCAGAACTTCTTTACTCATATTTAAAGCCAGCATTGCGATAAAGATCAAATACATTAAGTTGATCATCTTCTGACGTGGTGACAATTTTCCTCCTGCCATGTTTTCTAATTAGTTTTGATTAAAATTTTGATTTGGGTTTACTAATACACTAATTAGTTTTTGCTCATTGCAGATAACATGCCGCCATATACTCCATTTAAGGAAGAAAGATTGGAAGCAAGAGATTCCATTTGGTCTTTAAGAGCACTTGCGTTTTGAACAACTTCTTCATTTACAGAAGCTTGTCTGCTAGCGCTTTCCAATTGTACTTTATACAAGCTGTTTAGAGACTCCATTTGAGATGCTGCCTCTACCATTTCATCTGAATATTTTTTGGTAGATTCCATTGCATCTACTGAAGGAGCAATACCTTTTGCAGCACCTTCAAAATTACGAATGCTCTCTCCAAGGCTTTCCATTAGGTTAGCATCTATGTTGGCTTCTTTTAGAAGCTCATCTAATTTTCTGGATAGTATGCCTTCTGCTTCTTTTGCATCTTGAACATCATTTTTACCACCAGACATACCACCAACTAATTCAGGGTATACCAGAGACCAATCGTATTCATCATCTACTGGTTCAAATGCACTAATTGCAAAAATAAGTGCTTCTGTAATAAGACCTACCGCCAGAAGAAGACCACCTGTTAGAGGTCCAAATTCCCAGTGCAGGATTTTAAATAACGCACCAATGATCACCACTGATGCTCCCAGGCCATAGGCCATGTTAAATAATTTTTTTGTTGATTTTGACTGTGCCATAATTCTAAATTTAATTTAAGTTTAATGTTAAAAATAAGTATTTGGTTTATTGTTTGATTTATTTATATACGCAAAAACTATTGTGTTGAGTCTTCCTCTCCCATATAATCTTGAACGGTTCTAAAACCGATATAACTTCTGGCGGAATCTCTATACTCATAATCTCTGGTACTTACCTGTAGGAAATAAGCAACATCTTTCCAAGAACCTCCACGTATAACTTTTCTTTTGTTACCATAATCACCTGCATTGGGATTCATAGTAGATTCATATTCGTAAGAATTTGGGTCATAGCTGGAGTTAGTCCATTCAGAAACATTTCCTGCCATATTGTAAAGATTATAGTCATTTGGTTCATAAGACTTGGCTTCTACAGTATACAAAGCCGCATCAGCTGCGTAATCACCCCGCTGTGGTTTAAAGTTGGCCATAAAGCAACCAGTATCGCTAATCACGTAAGGACCACCCCAGGGATAAGTTCCACTTTCAATTCCACCTCTGGCTGCATATTCCCATTCAGCTTCCGTAGGTAACCTGAATCCGTTAACAAATTGTCTGCCTCTGCTTCTCTGGTCGTCATTCTTAAATTTCGTTCTCCAGTTACAAAAGGCCTGGGCTTGTTGCCAGGAAACTCCAACAACCGGATATTCACTATAGGCATCGTGCCAGAAATAGTCATTATGCATTGGTTCATTATAGGAGTACTGAAAGTCTCTTATCCAAACGGTCGTATCCGGATAGATCTCCAATTCCTCATGTTTAATAAAATCTTTTCTTCTGGCATCTCTTGAACGTGCAGCCGACTCAATGTCCATCCAGTTGTAACTGTATTTAATTTTTGTGACATCTACAGTGCGCTGACCGTTATATGATTCCTCTTCAGGAATATATATTGAATCCATTATTTCTGTATAGTATTCATCAGGATATTCCGAAGTGTCCCAGACCAAATCCTGATCTCTATTTAGGCCTCTTCCTTCATAACCAGTCTCGCCCATACCGGAATAATTATCCAACATGTACTTGTCATATGTAGACATATTGGTAGTATCCGCATCTTTAAATGCAAAATCGCCGATACCTTCATCCTCCGGGCCCATTCCTAATTCATCAGCCAGGATGGCCAACTTAGTTCTAACGATGGAATCTTTCACCCATTCTACAAACTGGCGATATTCACTGTTAGTTATTTCCGTATCATCCATATAGAATGATCTTACGGTTACAGTTTTGGTTGGCGCATTAAGAACCTTTCCTACATCTTCCTCACTTTTACCCATGATAAATGCTCCTCTTGGGATCAGTTCCATTCCATAAGGTTTTTCCGGATACCACTTTTTACCCTGGACTCCGACTAGTTCTCCTTTTGTTTTAGACCCACAACTAGTGAGCAAAAAAACAAACGCTATAGATAATAACAATAGCTTCTTCATACTTTAGGTTAAATTTCGATTAAGACTATAAACAGTATTCACAATTATTATTCTCTAAAACTGTATTTTGAATAATTTATTGTGTAAAACAGTCTATCCTTTAAAATAAATTAATGTTAGTTAAAACCTTTCTTATAGGCCTTGAACCACCTTTCGGGAATATTTTGGTTACATGCGTCTAAATAGTCCTGTTCAGTGCAAGGTAATAACGCAGGTGAATTTATTTTATTATGTGAAGATAAAATTGATGGTATCTCAACCCACCATCTTTCGGTAAGCAAACTTTTATAAAAAATTAATTGCTCGGTTTCTGTAGGCACATTAAACTTGTTAAAATCTTTGCTTTTAGCACTCGGCAACTCCTTTATTCTAAAATTATATCCTTCTATAAAATACCATATAATCTGTGAAATTAATTGAAAGGATTGCACGGTATTCTCGCTTTCATATATTCCAAATATTGCAACATTATCACTCATACCGGCATATCTGGCTATTGCACATATTTCTCTTCCATTAAATCCATTTGGTGAAAAATTCTTAGACCCGTTTATCTCGCCCGCTTTTATTGCTCTGGCATCCAGGCTTACAATATGTGCGTTTCTCAATACGGGTTCTGCCAGGGAAATGTCGGAGGTTATTTCTCCCAGCCTGTATGCATCAAAAAATAAGCGATCCATCAGATCTATTTCTTCCTGTGCATTAAAATAGCTTTGATAACCAATATTTGAAAAGTTGAAAAGATTGTTGGGCTTATCTGTAATTATTTTACTCATATAGGAATGCGAAGAAATAAGTTCCTCATCCGCCCCGAAATCGAACCTGCTGTCTATTGACACCAGATTTATCATATCCTTAATTTTATCAAATGCCCTATAAGAAGGGTAAGTAATATCCTGAGTGGCCCCAACTATAATCGGAATCACATTTTCCTCAAGTAATTCGGCTACAATTTCCTTTACAACAAAATAAGTGTCCTCAACCGATTCTCCTTCCTCTATATCGCCCAGGTCGACAAAGACTGAATTCCAATTACCCATCAATAGTTTGTAAAGCTGAATTCTGATCTCAGTCGTATCTAGTCGCTCTGTTTTCTTTTCAAATGCATTTCTCGATTCCAGAACTCCTATTAAGGCAAAAGAAGCATTGGCTAAGACAGGTAACCCTTTTTTCTCTGTATGCTTATGAATATTCCTGCCAAGAGATTGTGGAGGCAATAACTCACAGTGGGCAAGGGCCATTTCATCAACAGGAAGTAAAAAATCAAATGCCATATTTGTACGCTAATCTTAAGTTTTCTTAGTCTTCTTTTTGGGCTTTTTCTTTTCGAGTAATGCTTGTGCATCTTCCAGGGAGATATTAGCAGCATCTACTTCTTTGGCAAGTTCAACCTTGGTCTTGCCTTTGATAATTGTGTGCCTTCCCCATCGCGCCTTTTCAATGCGGATGCCTTCATCAGACCATTCCTTGATAAGTTTCTCTACCTCTTTTTGTTTTTTAGATTCTATTAACTCAATAATATCAGTTTCCGTGAGATTATCAAAGTCATACTTTTTATTCACATTAATGAACATACCACCCCATTTGATAAAAGGTCCAAAACGACCCTTACCTTTGGTAACATCTTTATTTTCATAAACTGCAATTGGAGCATCTGCTTTTTGCTTTTCGCGAATTAATTCTATTGCCCTTTCAAGATCAACATCAAAAGCACTTTCGCCTTTCTCCAGAGAGACAAATTTTTTGCCAAATCTAACATAAGGTCCAAATCTGCCGACATTGGCCTCTACTTCCTCTCCTTCAAATACACCCAATTTTCTGGGAAGTTGGAAAAGTTCCATTGCTTCCTCATAGGTAATCGTATTAAGGGACTGTTCCGGGAGTAAACTAGCAAATAATGGCTTGTCCTCTTCCTCAACTGTACCAATTTGAACCATAGGGCCAAATCGTCCCAAACGAACAGCAACTTGTCTTCCGGATTTCGGGTCTTTACCCAGGACCCGTTCTCCGCTTGCACGTTCCGCGTTTTCTTCAACATCCAGTACTTTGGGGTGAAAGTCCTTATAAAAGTCTTTCATTACCTTTTTCCAATCTTCATGACCTTCTGCAATTTCGTCAAAATCTTTCTCCACTTTGGCAGTAAAGTTATAATCCAAAATATGCTCAAAATGATTCACCAAAAAATCATTGACAATCATCCCTATATCTGTGGGTACCAGTTTGCCTTTATCTGAACCAATTACTTCTGTAAGAGATTTTTTCTCAACTTTATCTGATTTCAAAATCAGTTGCGAATACTTTCGTTCTTCTCCTTCAATACTTCCCTTTTCCACATAACCCCTGTTTTGAATAGTAGATATTGTTGGGGCATAGGTTGAGGGTCTTCCAATACCCAGCTCCTCCAGTTTCTTTACCAATGTAGCCTCTGTATATCTATAAGGGGGTCTTGTGAAACGTTCTGTTGCCGTTATATAATTATAGAATAACTGATCGCCTGTTTTCATTGCCGGAAGCAAACCTTCCTGCTCTTCAGCTATATCCTCTTCGTCCTTGCCCTCAAGATAAACTTTTAAAAATCCATCGAATTTAATGACTTCACCATTCGCGGTAAATTCTTCCTGATAAGAGTTCGATTTGATTTTTACATTAGTACGTTCTAATTGCGCATCGCTCATTTGTGAGGCAAGCGTACGTTTCCAAATCAATTCATATAATTTAGACTGATCTCTCTCCAGTGAAGGAGATTGTAAATTCATATCCGTGGGTCGAATGGCCTCATGAGCTTCCTGAGCTCCTTTAGATTTGCCTTTATAATTTCTGACTTTACTGTACTGTTCACCATAATTCTGTATAATCGTGTCTTTAGCAGCCCCTATTGCTTCTCCCGATAAATTTACGCTGTCTGTCCTCATGTAAGTAATTAGACCAGCTTCATATAAACGCTGGGCAACCTGCATAGTTCTGGCTACTGAGAAATATAATTTTCGGGATGCTTCTTGTTGTAAAGTAGAAGTAGTAAATGGTGCGGCCGGTGATTTCTTTGCAAGTTTTTTATCCAGACTTGCAACATTAAATAGGGACCCTGCATTTTTATTTAAAAATACCTGAGCCTCTTCTTTAGTTTGGAAGCTCTTTCCAAGTTTTGCTCCAAATACATTCCCATTCTCTGTTTTAAATTCCGCCACTACCTTGTAGGAAGCTTCAGGACTAAAAGCATCAATGTCGCGTTCCCTTTCAACAATTAAACGAACAGCTACAGATTGAACCCTTCCTGCAGATAACCCGGGTTTAATTTTTTTCCAAAGAACAGGTGATAGCTCATATCCAACCAACCTATCAAGAACTCTTCTTGCCTGTTGGGCGTTTACCAGGTTATAATTTATTTCTCTGGGGTTTTCAATTGCCTTTTGAATAGCCGACTTGGTAATGGAATTGAATACAATACGTTTAGTTCTGGATCGATCAAGGTCTAGCGTCTCCGCCAAATGCCAGGAAATAGCTTCTCCTTCCCTGTCTTCATCACTCGCCAGCCATATGGTGTCTGCTTTTTTTGCAAGGTCCTTCAGCTTTTTTACCAGGGCCTTCTTGTCCTGGTCAACAATATATTTAGGTTCAAAGTCCTTTTCGACATCAACCCCTAACTCTTTGGAAGGAAGATCGGCTATATGGCCAAAACTGGATTCGACTTTATAATCTTTTCCAAGAAATTTTTCTATTGTTTTGGCCTTTGCAGGCGACTCTACGATTACTAAATTCTTAGCCATTCATCAGTTTTTGAAAAAACAAAAGTATGTCAAATTTTTTATTTCTGTTGATGCAATACAAAATCCAAGTAATTTACAAGTCCAAAGTAATGGGTATTTAATGCCTTATTTACTGCCAATAGGATTTGTTTTTAATTGGCGAAAAGAAGTAATAATATGTTATTTTTATACAAATTACTAACTCATATATTATGTTTCAAAAGATCTCTATCCTGGTTTTTTTCCTTTTTCTAATAATTCCTATAACTTCAAATTCGCAAAGAAAAACTAAAGACAAAAACACCAGTATATATAATGAAGCCCTTTACAATTCCATAGAATGGCGATTAGTAGGTCCATTTAGAGGAGGGAGGGCAGGAACAGTAACGGGTGTAAAGGATAATGATTTGCTTTACTATATGGGAACCGCTGGTGGCGGCGTTTGGAAAACTACTGATGCAGGAAGTACATGGGAATGTATTTCTGACGGCTTTTTTGGAGGCTCCATAGGGGCGGTTGCTGTTTCAGAATCCGATCCTAATGTAATTTATGTAGGGGAAGGGGAACAAACGCTACGAGGAAATGTCTCTTCTGGAAACGGGATTTGGAAAAGTGTAGATGCCGGAGAGACATGGAAATTTACTGGCCTAGAGGGGTCCGAACACATTGCCAGAATACGCATTCACCCTACCAATCCGGATATTGTTTATGCTGCAGTCATTGGAAATCTATGGATTCCTAATAAGACTAGAGGAGTATACAAAAGTCTTGACGGTGGTTCTTCTTGGGAAAAGATTCTTTATATAAGTGATAAAGCTGGAGCAGGTGATCTCATTCTAGATCCCAATAATCCTAGAATTCTTTATGCCTCTACCTGGGAAATGAAGAGAAACGGTTATAGAATGGACAGCGGTGGACCAGACAGTAAACTTTATAAAAGCACTGATAGTGGTAATACGTGGACTGATATTACAAACAATAATGGTCTTCCTTCAGGACCCTGGGGTATTGCGGGTATTACAGTATCGCCGGTAGATTCAAATAGAGTATGGGCAATAATAGAAGCTGAAGATGGTGGGCTTTTTAGATCTGATGATGCGGGAAAAACCTGGAAAAAAATTAACCAAAACAGAGCACTTCGACAAAGAGCCTGGTACTATAGTAGAATCTATGCAGATACCCAAGATAAGAATAAAGTTTATGTAATGAATGTAAGTTATGGTGTATCTGCGGATGGCGGCAAAACTTTTACATTGAAAAATGCCCCTCACGGAGATCATCATGATTTGTGGATAGACCCAGATAACAATCAGCGAATGATTATAGCGGATGACGGTGGGGCTCAAGTATCAAATGATGGGGGAACCAATTGGACAACCTATCACAACCAGCCTACTGCGCAATTCTACCGCGTTACTACAGATAATAATTTTCCATATAGAATTTACGGGGCACAACAAGACAACTCTACCGTTAGAATCTCACATAGAAGCTCTGGTAGCAGCATCGGAGAAAAAGATTGGGAGACAACCGCAGGAGGCGAGAGTGCTCATTTAGCTGTTGACCCAAAGAATAATGATATAGTCTACGGTGGCACCTATAAAGGATATATGATGCGCAATGACCATTCATTAGATCAGACAAGGTCTACCAATGTTTGGCCAGACAATCCTGCGGGTTCTGGAGCAGAAATTATGAAGTATCGTTTTAATTGGAATTATCCCGTTATGTTCAGTATACATAACAAAAATCGCCTATATGCTGGATCAAATTTTTTACATACTTCTACCAACGAAGGACAATCCTGGGAGGTAATCTCTCCAGATTTGACCAGGGGACTGCCTGAGACAATAAAATCCTCCGGAGGACCCATTACCCAGGATAATACCGGGGCAGAGTTTTATTCTAACATTTTTGCCATTGCAGAATCGTCTTTAGAGAAAGGGGTTATTTATGTGGGAAGCGATGACGGCCTAGTGCATATATCCAAAGATGACGGGAAAACATGGAAGAATATCACCCCCCCATCTAACATATCACCCAAATTAAATATGATTAATTGTATAGAACCAAGTCCTTTCAAAGAAGGTGTTGCCTATTTGGCTGCAACGTCCTACAAGTTTGGCGACTATACCCCCTACCTTTATAAAACCATTAATTATGGTGAGAGTTGGACACTCATCACCAATGGGATAAAGAATAATCATTATACAAGAGCTATTAGGTCGGATAAAGTTAGAGAAGGATTATTATATGCAGGTACCGAATGGGGAATGTACGTTTCTTTTGATGACGGACAACATTGGTCTTCATTTCAATTAAATCTTCCCATGACCTCCATAAGAGATTTAGCGGTTCGAGATAACGATCTTATTGCCGCCACACATGGAAGAAGTTTTTGGATGATTGATGATTTAACCCCCTTACATCAGCTCACAGAAGAAATGGTTAAAAGCGAATTTTATCTTTATAAACCTGATATTACTTATAGAACGCAACATTCTTCGGGTTGGAGCAAACCCGACCTGAGGTTAGAAGGTGAAAATCATCCTAATGGGGTCATTGTAAATTATTATATAAAAGACAAAAAGGAAACAGATACTATTACCCTGGAGATATTAGACTCTAAAGGAGCATTAGTTCAAAAGTATAACACGAATTCTAAATTGGACAAACAGGATCCGTCGGCGACAAAACCTTTAAAAGTTGTCACAGGAGGAAATCGTTTTATCTGGGATCTAAGATATCCTGGCTTTAAAAGCTTTGAAGGAATGGTTTTGTACTCTTCTCCTAATGTAGGTCCAAAAGCAGTTCCTGCCACTTATAGAGTAAGACTTACTTATAATGGAATAGCATCTGAAAAGGAATTTACAATAGTAAAAGATCCAAGACTCCCAAATAAAGTGACCGATTTTAAAAATCAATTTGATTTCCTAATAAAAGTACGAGATCAGGTTAACAGAGCAAATCAGGCAATTATTGATATCCGCTCTGTAAAAAAGGATTTGGCTTACATAAAGGAAAAGGTTACAACTGATGAGGAGCTCAAAAAACTTGTAGACGAGTTCGAAACCAACTTAGATAAGGTTGAAAACAATATCCATATGACGAAAAACCAAAGCAGGCAAGATCCGTTAAATTACGGCATAAGAATAAACAATAGGCTAGCATTTCTGATGTCAGATTCTCAAAGAGGGGATTACCCGCCAACCGATCAGGCAATAGCTTTTTTTAAGGATATTAAAAAGGAATTAGACATAGAGTTAAACAGTTTAAACGATTTGTATGAGGCTTATGTGAATAAAATTAATAGTCAAGTATTAGACAAACAGATAAAAATGATTTCTACTAACTAATACTTATTTGTTTCGAGTATCTCATTAATCTGAATACCCGCTTTAACTTATCTGCATAAAACGCTATAACAAAAGTATGTCAGTTTTTTTATTTGGTGTTTTTAGTCCATATCTAGTCATAAAAAAAACATCCCAAAATACGGGATGTTTCCTATAAATCTCATAAAAATCTAGTTTAGATTCATAGAGCTGATTAGTTCTATATCGTTATCTAAATATCTATACTGGTACAGGATTTCATCACCAATCATTATCAAAGTTTCATCCATAGGTATGACATCAAAAGTGATAATATTCTCATAATGATTTAATGACACAAGATTATCAATATTAGTTTTATCATAGACCTTAAGACCAGATTTCCCATCACAAATAAATAATTTGTTATCTTTTATTCCCAACCCATAAGGTTCATCCATTGCGTATGATGTTGCCAGGACAGGTGTTGTAATGTCCGAAATATCAACAATAAATAAGCCGCTTTCAGTAGCCCCGCAATTATTACCGCCACGCAAGGTAACATAGGCATAATCTCCATCAACTACTACAGGGTCACAAGCAGTGCCGTGTTGAAATTCTGAAATGAATGTTGGTGTGGCCGGAGAGCTTATATCATATATATACATACCCCGCATACTTCCTAAAAACAAATTATTACCTCTGTTAAAAATTGTTTCAATATCGAAACCGGCATATATATCTTCCAGATCCCTGGGGTTTTCCAAATCACTAATTTCAAACACATTAATTGTGTGACTGTCTACAACGTACAAATAATCATTTACAATTTTAAATCGCGCCAGCGAACCTCCTTGTCCAACCTGGCTATCATTGGCAGCTTCAGCCAGCAAAATCTGATCGTCAAAACGATCAAATACTTCAGATTTCAATCTGCTTTCAGTCTTAACATCCCACCCTACTAAAATTTCATTCTGATAATCTATCCCATCGTATTCATAAATATCAGCGACGGGCCATACAACATTGTCGCGTAAGACGTCTTCCATTCGGTTAACAATTCTAACAGCATTAATTTCAGAAATGTCTAATACTATTAAGTCTGTTAAACTGTCGGCATAAAGGAAATTTCCTTTAACAGAAATATCTACGTTACCTGCTATTTTAATAAATGAAATTTTTTGCGGAGAACTTGGGTCGCTATTATCAACAACATGTATTCCTTTGTATTTGTCATTAACAAATATGTAATTCTGATAGGCATAGATCTTACCTGATTCATTAATAGGTTTTGGTGCAACTACTTCTACGCTATTCTTAAATTCTGTAACGCTCATTGTTATTGGCGTTGCCACAAGATAGTTGGCATAATCGCCTTCTTCTTCTTTTTTGTCACAGGATACTATTGCTAAAACAAGTAGCAGACTTAAAATACTTTTTTTCATAGCTCGATTGATATATTAAAGATATTGGGTTATATTTTAAAGTAGATACATATTATAACGTCCAGTTGCGTAAATTTTGTTAAATAATTAACTGTCAATTTGTCACTAGTATGCAGAATATACTATCTTTGCTGACTGTTTGAGCTATCCGAGAAGAGACAATAGAATGGAGAAAATTATTGAAGAGAAAAATCAGGGTATCGCGCTTCAGCTGGATAAAGACCAGAAAAACACCCGTAACTTATACATAGAAAGCTATGGCTGTCAGATGAATTTTTCAGACAGCGAAATTGTTGCCTCTATTTTAGCGCAAGAGGGTTTTAATACCACTAATTCATTGGAAGAGGCAGACCTTGTTTTGGTTAACACATGCTCTATTCGGGAAAAAGCGGAGCTGACTGTTAGAAAAAGGCTTGAAAAATTTAATGCCGTTAAAAAAACTCGTCCGCATATGAAAGTAGGAGTTTTAGGGTGTATGGCAGAACGGCTTAAAAGTCAGCTTTTAGAAGAAGAAAAAATCGTTGATATGGTGGTGGGTCCCGATGCTTATAAAGATCTGCCAAATCTTATCCGAGAAGTAGACGAGGGAAGGAATGCCGTCAATGTTATACTTTCCAAGGATGAAACTTACGGTGATGTGGCTCCGGTAAGATTAAATTCAAATGGGGTAACAGCCTTTGTATCCATTACTCGTGGCTGTGATAATATGTGTACTTTTTGCGTTGTTCCATTTACAAGGGGTCGGGAGCGCAGCAGAGATCCTCATTCAATTGTTAATGAAGTAAATGAACTCTGGGAAAAAGAATTTAAGGAAGTTACCTTATTGGGCCAGAATGTTGACAGTTATTTATGGTATGGTGGTGGTTTAAAAAAGGATTTCGACTCGGCATCAGCAATACAGAAAGCAACAGCGGTGAATTTTGCCAATTTATTGGAATTGGTTGCGGAAGCACAGCCCAAAATGAGGATTCGTTTTTCTACTTCAAATCCACAGGATTTGACTCTCGATGTTATTGAAACCATGGCCAGGTTTAAAAATATCTGTAATTACATTCACCTGCCAGTTCAGAGTGGAAGCGACAGAATTTTAAAGGCAATGAACAGATTGCACACCAGGGAGGAGTATTTTGATTTAATAAATAATATTAGGAACATTTTGCCAGACTGCGCCATAAGCCAGGACATGATTACGGGCTTCCCAACGGAAACCGAGGAAGATCACCAGGATACTTTATCTTTAATGGAATATGTAAAATATGATTTTGGTTTTATGTTTGCTTATTCTGAACGACCCGGTACAATGGCCGCGAGAAAACTTGTTGATGATATCCCTGAGAAAGTAAAAAAAAGAAGATTAAGTGAGATTATTGATCTGCAATTAAAGCATAGCTTTTATAGAACAAAACAACATTTAGGTAAAGTTGAAGAAGTTCTTATTGAAGGGACATCCAAAAAATCTGAATTGCAATGGATGGGGCGTAATTCTCAAAATACCGTTGTGGTTTTTCCTAAAGAGAACTATTCTATTGGAGAATTTGTAATGGTACGAGTAGAAAATTGCACCTCTGCCACTTTATTGGGCAAAGCAGTTGGTTATTCTGAAAATAATTAAGTATGGAAAGTGTACAGGCAATAAAACAGCGTTTTGAGATTATCGGAAATGATCCAAAGCTCAATCGTGCACTGGAAAAAGCTATTCAGGTTGCTCCTACAGACATTTCTGTTTTGGTTACCGGCGAAAGTGGTGTCGGAAAAGAAGCCGTGCCAAAAATCATTCACTCTTTATCCCATAGAAAGCACGCAAAATATATAGCTGTAAATTGTGGAGCCATCCCCGAAGGCACCATAGACAGTGAACTATTTGGGCATGAAAAAGGAGCTTTTACCGGGGCAACACAGACCAGAAGAGGATATTTTGAAGTTGCAGATGGCGGTACCATCTTTTTGGATGAAGTAGGGGAACTTCCACTTACCACTCAGGTACGGCTACTCAGAATATTGGAAAATGGGGAATTTCTAAAAGTGGGATCTTCTCAGGTACAAAAAACCAACGTTCGTATTGTGGCTGCCACCAACATGAATATGATAGAGGCTATCAAAGAGGGAAAATTCAGGGAAGATTTATATTATAGATTAAGTACCGTAGATATTCATATTCCTCCTCTAAGAGAACGAAGTGAGGATGTTCATTTATTATTTAGAAAATTTGCGTCGGATTTTGGCCAGAAATACAAAATGCCAACTATTAGGCTGCGGGATAATGCCATACAACTACTCACAAAATACAGATGGCCCGGAAATATCCGGCAATTAAGAAATGTTGCTGAACAAATATCGGTTTTAGAAGCGGAAAGAAATATAAGTTTATCAACTTTAAACGATTATTTGCCAAATGCCAGCGATTCTAATCTTCCGGCTGTAATTGAAAGGAGAAAAAAGGAAAGTGATTTTAGTAACGAAAGAGAGATTCTTTACAAGGTCTTGTTTGATATGAAAGGAGATCTTAATGATCTCAAAAAGCTTACCTTGGAACTGCTTCAAAACAATGATTCCTCGAAAGTACAGGAAGAAAATGAAAATCTGATCCGTAAGATTTATGGCACGAACGGGGAGGATAGCAAGGAAGAAGAGAGTAAAGCATTAAAAATTTTACCCCTTCCTGAAGCCAGAATAGAAACAGTACCGGAAATACAGCAGGAAGACAAATACCATTTTGCAGAGGAAATAGAGGAGGAAGAAACACTTTCTTTACAGGAAAAAGAAATTGAATTAATCCGAAAATCACTGGAGAGAAATAGGGGAAAACGAAAAGCAGCAGCCGCAGAATTGGGAATTTCTGAAAGAACGCTTTACAGAAAGATTAAACAATATGATTTGTAACTAAATATTGAATTGAACTATTCCGATAACTTTTTGAACTATATCTTTTGAAAAAAAAAATTAATAGTATTTTGAGCATCTCCTTGCTGTTCCTTTTAATTGGCTGTGGAGCTTATAACTTTACCGGGGGTGACGTTGGTACGGCAACTTCATTTCAAGTGAATTATTTTCAGAATTATGCATCTCAAAGCCCGGGATCTACATTTGAACCCGGTTTAGACAGAGATTTCACTTTGGCATTACAGGATCTGATCCTTAATCAAACAAGTCTAGATTTACGTAATTCTGATGCAGATTTATTATATGAGGGCGAAATTGTAGAATTCCGGATATCTCCAATGACGGCCACCGCAGAACAGCGAGCTGCCCAGAATAGATTAACTATGGGCGTGAACGTTCGCTTTTTTAATCGGGCCAAAGAAGATGTAGATTTTGAACAGCGGTTTTCTTTTTTTTATGATTACGACGCGAATACACAATTCGCCTCGGTCAGAGATGAAGCACTAGAGGCTATTTTTGAAAGAATAACGCAGGATATTTTTAATGCATCTCTGGCAGACTGGTAATATATAACAGAATAAAAGATATAAGGAGTCGACTGATATTGCCAATATTCAATACATTAGTTGATTAATTAATTGATATGAACGTAGCAGATTTTACATTCCTATTGCAGAATCCGGATAAGGTTTTAGAACCTGTTCAGACCAATCAATTGGAAGATATCCTTAAAGAGTATCCGTACTTCCAGGCTGCCCGTGCACTTCATTTAAAAGGACTCAAGAATCTAAATAGCTTTAAATATAATAATGCCCTAAAAGTTACAGCGGCCTACACCGCCGACAGGGATATACTTTTCGATTTTATTACCTCCGAAGTGTTTCTTCAAAATTCAATTGCAGATACTATTTCTGGTAAAACTTTACCCTTGGCAGACAAGGATATCATCTCAGAAGAAGTTGAACCTAACCCGGATGCTGATACTCACCTTATTGATGATTCGCGGGATAATCCTTTACCTCAAACAGCTAAAGACGCCGATAAGATCCTTGACCCTTCGCTTTTCGTATCAAAAGATCCTAAAGTAGATAAATTCATAGAGGCTCAAAAAAAGGCAGCGGAAGAATTAGAGCTTGGCAAACCCCTACCCTTTACAAAACGAGAAAAACATTCTTTTGGGGAGTGGTTACAGCTTACTTCATTTAAATCAATAAAAAGGGAAAAAGAAGAATACAGAGAAGAAATGAAGGATATTCATTTTCCATTAGAAGAGGACATCCTAAAAAAGAAAAAATTTGAGTTAATAGATAAGTTTATAGAGAATAAGCCTAAGATAGTTCCAACGGAAAATCTGACTTCAATCGTTAACATTAAAGAATCAACTACAATAGATAAAAATGAGTTGATGACCGAAACTCTGGCGAAGGTTTATCTGGAGCAAAAAAAGTATAAAAAAGCCATTCAGGCTTACAAGATTTTAAGTTTGAAATATCCAGAAAAAAGTAGTTTCTTTGCAAACCGAATAAAAGCAGTGCGAAAGCTACAGCAAGAAAATACAAAATAAATGAGCACATTTTCAATATTTTTGGTCCTTATCATAGTGGTTTGTTTACTCCTGATATTGGTTATTATGGTCCAAAACCCTAAGGGAGGCGGACTATCTTCTTCGTTTGGCGGAGGAGGAACTCAAATTGTTGGCGGTGTAAAAAAGACCGGGGATTTCTTGGATAAAAGTACCTGGACATTGGCTACTTTATTAATAATTCTTATTTTATTATCCAATGTAGCGCTTAAAGGGAATTTTGGGGAAGCGGAATCTAAATTACTGCAAGGTGATGATATTGAGAATGTAGTTCCCGAAGAGGTACCGGAACAATTGCCTGCAACTGACAATAGCAATCCTTCAGATTCAATACAGTAGTATTCAGAAATGAAATATATTAAAATGCCAGCATAAATGACAAGCTGGCATTTTTATTTTAACATTATGTCAGTTTTTAAGCAATGGCATAATTTCTGCCCAATAGAAGGAGACATTTTAAACTAAAAACTAAGTAATATGGCTAAAGTAAACATTAAACCACTTGCAGACAGGGTCTTAATAGAGCCTATGGCAGCGGAGACCAAGACGGCATCAGGGATTTATATCCCGGATACCGCCAAGGAAAAACCACAAAAAGGGAAAGTCGTGGCAGTTGGTCCGGGCACCAAAGATGAGAAAATAACAGTTAAAGTCGGAGATACGGTACTTTATGGAAAGTATTCCGGTACTGAGCTTAAGTTCGACGGTTCCGATTATCTAATGATGCGGGAAAGCGACATTTTAGCAATTATTTAATAACTAAAATTACAAATAGAAAATGGCAAAAGATATAAAGTTTGATATTGAAGCACGGGATGGCCTGAGAAGAGGTGTTGACGCACTGGCCAACGCAGTAAAAGTAACCTTAGGACCTAAAGGAAGAAATGTAATTGTAAGTAAATCGTTTGGAGCTCCTATAGTAACTAAAGATGGTGTTACCGTAGCTAAGGAAATAGAATTGGCAGATGCTCTGGAAGATATGGGTGCACAAATGGTAAAAGAAGTTGCATCTAAAACAAATGATTTAGCAGGTGACGGAACTACCACGGCTACAGTATTAGCGCAGGCCATTGTTAAGGAAGGACTTAAAAATGTTGCTGCAGGCGCTAATCCGATGGATCTTAAAAGAGGAATTGACAAAGCGGTTGAGGCCATTGTTGAAAACTTAACCAAGCAAGCTAAAAAAGTAGGTGATTCCTCTGAAAAAATTAAACAGGTGGCAACCATTTCATCCAACAATGATGCAAACATTGGGGAACTTATTGCACAAGCTTTCGGAAAAGTTGGCAAAGAAGGCGTTATAACAGTTGAAGAAGCAAAAGGAACAGATACTTATGTAGATGTTGTTGAAGGTATGCAATTTGACAGGGGATATCTTTCTCCTTACTTTGTCACCGATTCAGACAAGATGATTGTAAACCTTGAAAGTCCTTATATACTATTGTTTGATAAAAAAATATCAACAATGAAAGACCTGTTACCAGTTCTTGAGCCGGTAGCACAATCTGGAAAACCGTTATTGATTATTTCTGAAGATGTAGATGGAGAAGCATTGGCTACTTTGGTAGTCAATAAACTAAGAGGTTCCTTAAAGATAGCAGCGGTAAAAGCTCCGGGATTTGGCGATCGAAGAAAAGCCATGTTGGAGGATATAGCTATTTTGACTGGTGGCACGGTAATTTCAGAAGAAAGAGGATTCTCTCTTGAAAATACCACACTGGATATGTTGGGGAGCTGTGAAAAAGTTACCATTGACAAGGATAATACAACTATTGTCAACGGAGCCGGAGTAGCAAAGAATATAAAAACAAGGGTTAATCAAATTAAATCTCAGATAGAGACCACTACTTCTGATTATGACAAAGAAAAGCTTCAGGAACGTTTGGCCAAATTGGCTGGTGGAGTTGCAGTACTTTATGTAGGTGCAGCCTCTGAAGTGGAGATGAAGGAAAAGAAAGATAGGGTAGACGATGCACTTCATGCCACAAGAGCAGCGGTAGAAGAAGGTATTGTTGCCGGTGGAGGTGTTGCATTTATTAGATCCAAATCTGTTCTTTCTAAAGTATCCGTAGATAATCCAGATGAAGAAACAGGGCTGCAAATTGTTGCAAGGGCCATAGAATCTCCTTTGCGAACAATTGTGGAAAATGCTGGTGGAGAAGGTTCTGTAGTCGCAGCAAAAGTATATGATGGTAAGGGTGATTTTGGGTATGATGCAAAATCTGAGACCTATGTTAAAATGTTTGAAGCAGGAATCATAGATCCTAAAAAGGTTACCAGGATAGCATTAGAGAATGCCGCTTCTGTTGCAGGAATGATTCTGACTACAGAATGTGCCTTAACCGACATCAAGGAAGATACACCTGCGGGACCACCAATGGGTGGTGGCGGTGGAATGCCTGGTATGATGTAAGAATACAAAACAATGAATCAAAAACCACTCTTGAAAAAGGGTGGTTTTTTTATTGCTTATACCTTCTAATTATTATAGATATCCGTACTATAAAAAGCAGGAATGGAGAACCAGTAGCCCATAAAAGCCGATGAAGATTTTAATCGCTCTCCATTACGCGGACCAGATACTGCCTCGCCAAATATGTTCCATTCATTATTTTCATTATCCCGCAAAATAATTTCTGAACCATTAAATACATAAGTAAACTGCAAACTACTAGAATTAGTATCCAGTTCAAACGAAACCATAAAATCTTCATTACCAACAACCAGGTATTCCTTTCCTTTAAATGTATCTCTGACCAAATTTTCAGCTGCCAAATCCACAAAACGGTATGCCCGGGCATCAGTTCCATCTATAACAGCCAATATGCGTTCCTTTAAAGGTAATCGATCATCTTTTGGAACTGGGAATATAAAGAAATTGGTATTGGTCTTGTAGTCCACATAAGGGTATATTCCATAAGTTCTTGAAAAACCTGTATTTAAACTTAATACTTTTGTAGTAGGATAGATGGTCCTCCAGGTCTTCCAGTCTGTTTCTACGAGTGAAATCAATTCTACTTTTTCACCCAGCAACTGGCCATTTACAGATTCATTCAAAATTTGCGCCCAATTACTTCTTGTTTCCCTGTCAAACGGAATCAGGTTAGTATTATAAAGTAGTCCTGACACCCCAAAAGTGGTTTCATTCCCGTTTATTATTCTATTCCAACCAATCCCTGTTCCTGTCAAAGGGCAATATGTAATAGCAATGGAAACATCACCAACATTATCATTAATTATCTCATGCCAATCCAGGATAATATGTTGATATGCCCTGATATCATCTCCATTCTTGTAACCTAAAATCAAATCCCCTTCTAAAAGTGAAAACTCATCCTCGACAGAAACAAATCCGGGATTCTCAAGTGCAGGTATCCCATCTCTTCCGGGACCTCCGTCAAAAACATCTGCCAAAGGTATGCTCCAGACAGAAGATTCAGGTGGATTTTCATTATTGGGATCAATGTCCTGATCCTGTGTGCTGGATGAACTACACGAATATTGGAACATCATGGCACAAATAATAAACGTTACGATCTTTTTCATAGCTATAAATTTATTGTTTTGTTTTTGTTATTAAGCTTAAAATACACTCCGGCAGTAAATCTTGTAGTGGGTGTTAATTGTGTTCCATCAACATAACTATAAATGGGTAATTCCAGGCGTAGGGTAAGCAAAAGATTGGCAATAATATGAATACTTAATTCAGGTCTGACAAAAACCCACTCGCCTCCTGTATTTGGGAGATTAGAACTGTTTATTTTATCAATAGAAGCATTCCGGTATTTAAAAATAAGTCCCGGATTGAAAATGGTGTTAAAAAGAAAAAACTGATCTGTATATCCCAAATTAGCCTGAAAGACGTTTCCAAACTCATAGGTAGAAGTATTATTTAAATATGAATTATTAACACCAGTAAACCTATAAGTGAAATTTCCTGAAAAAGTGGCCGAAGGTCTAAAGTCAAATGCCTTCGAGAAAGACAACCATCCCAGTCCATCCCAGGCGCCGCTTCCCGGTTGAAGGTCTGCCGTTAAAAGAATTCCATCCTCATTAGTAAGATCAGACTTCCCCAATGGCACTTTCGCCCCAAGGCCTAAATTTATTGTGCTTTTTGCACCTAAGGTTTCAGGGAAAGCATACTTTGCCAAAAGCACTGCGTCTCCAATACCTGAAGTTTCCGTTAAATTCTTGTTCCCAAATTGTGTAATTGTCCTTGTTTGGTTCACCCAACTAAAAAGTGCTTCCAAAGCAAACCTGTCTGTTACGGAGTAACCAATACTTAACAAAACAGAATTTGTTATCCTCTGCCGGGAATCATCATTCAATTTATTATTACCGGCATAAAGGGTGCTTAAATTATTGTAATCATAGTTCAGTCCAAACTGCCATATACCGCTTTCTTCTATTGGTAATCCTAAATTGTTAGACAGAGGCACACCACCTGAACAACAGGTTTGAGCAAAAACATGCTGTCCAAATAGTAAAAGACAAGTATAAATGGTAGTACGTAAAACCATAGTTCCTCAATTCCATATGTTTAGTATGGCAAAGAGAAATAACCTTACAAAAGAAATACGCTGTATTTATGTTTTAGGCCCGCAAATAGATGGTTTTAGAAAACACATCAAAAAATCGTCTAAAGGACGATTCAATGTTCTTTGCTATCATCTGAAGAGTCATCCCTGTATTTGCAACATGGATGCACACTGTCATAGGCTTCTTGTGAGGCTTTTAGTTCCTTTGTGTCGTGACCTGCTTCAACCAGTGCAGTTTTAATCTGCATGGGATCTGTTTTATTTTCATCAAATATCAATGCCAAATGATGCGAAGGAATATCCCATTGCGCATATTTTACACCTTTAACCCCTAGTGATGCTTTTTCAATTCGCATCTTGCACATTTCACATTTGCCATCAACCTCAAAAGTTAATTTTTTATTTTTCTCCTGTGCATATACATTTGTAATAAAGACGATAAATAATAGGCTTATGATTTTCTTCATGATTCTGTAAATAAATGAATTTTTCTGTTTTTTACTGATTTATATTTTTAATCTAAAACCTGCATAATACATACTACCCAAAACGGGTGCATAAACTATAGTTGTATCAAAATATGGACCAAAAGGATCCTGTGATGCTAAAACCGGACTTTTCTGTTTAAAATTAGTCATATTTTCTACACCGGCATAAATCTCAATTTTATTAGAAAACACCTTTGCAATCTGTGCATTCATTAGACTATAAGGTACTGAGAATTCCTCGAGCCGAAACTCTTCGGGATTTAATGAAGTATCCGGCAAACGCTGTTCGCCAATCCTGTTAAAAGTATAATCAAACCGCCATTGTGCCCCGTTCGGTTTCGGAGTAGTTTCATAGCTAAGATTGGCAAAAAATCTGTGCTTGGGTTGAATAGGCTTTTGCAACAAGCCTGTCTGATAGGTTGTTTTTACATCATAATACTTATAAGCGGCCCTGAAATCGAGGTTTTTTATAACTTCATAATTTAATTCAAGTTGAAAACTATTTGCAAAACTTTTTCCATTTAAATTAGAAAAAGATACTTCTCTGGCATTTTCCCAATCAATTACAATCTGATTTCTAAAATTTGTCCTGTAAAAATCTGCTGTAACGTTTCCCACTCTGTCAAACAGATTAAATCCCTGAAGTAAACTTATGCCATAATTCCAGGCGTCCTCGGGGTCAAGTCCATAAATTTTCCCCCCGGAATCTATCAAATTTATTTGTCGTGATGAGGCAAACAACTGTTGATTTTCTGCAAAAATATTGGCTGCCCTTCTGCCCCTTCCAAACGACCCCCTAAAACTTGCTTTTCCCCAGGGGGTATAACGAATATGAAATCTAGGGGTTACAAAAGTTCCTAGTCTGTTATGTGCATCTACACGCACTCCTGCTATTAAACTCACTTTTTCCAATTCATTATAGCTATATTCGAAAAAAGCTCCGACACTACTATCAGTCCTTGAATAATTTTCCGTATTCACAAGTTCATCATAAGCATCATAAGCAAAGGTAAGTCCGGTTTTGAATTTACTTCTGGTATCACCTAAAATGGAGTTAAAAATCATATTAGAATAAATACTTTCATGAGTAATATCGTAGCGGTTGAATCCAAAATAGGATTCCTGATCATGATAACTATAAGAAGCCTGAAACCCAAAACTCTGGAAGGGTAATTGGGGAAATACATAGCCTAGTTTTAGTGAGGTATCAAATCTTTTTGTATCTATCTCACTACCCCAGGCATTGGTTGTAAACTTGTCAGTGGCAGGGTTAAATATATTCTGTCCTACCTGCTTCTCATCCTTAAGAAACCTCAGATTGATAAAGCTTACCCATCCTTTTTCCGCATCCTGAAACTGCCATCTGTTCAGGATATTAATCTGGCTGGCCAGGGGAGCATCAAGGAATCCGTCATTATTTTCGTCTACCCTGGTATTTCTCCCATTCCCGTGAATATAGAGACCACTGCTCCACTTATCTGTCAATTTATGGCTTAAATGCGTATTTATTTCTATACGACCATTTCTGTTAATATATCCGTTTATAAAAAGTGGTTCTTCAGTTAAGGGTTTTATCAGCTCAGTATTAATTTGTCCCGATATACTTTCGTAGCCATTAACCACACTGCCTGCACCTTTTGAGATTTGAATACTCTCTACCCAGGTCCCTGGCGTAAAAGTAAGTCCGTAAGCCTGGGAAGCTCCCCTGACCATTGGAATATTCTCTTGTGTAATAAGTAAATACGGACTGGTTAATCCTAACATCTGAATTTGCTTGGTCCCCGTTAATGCATCAGAAAAATTTACATCAATAGATGGATTCGTTTCAAAAGATTCCGAAAGATTGCAACAAGCCGCTTTAAGTAATTCAGCACTATTTACTGTTACTACATTTCGAGCGTTGAAATATGTTTTTTGTAAAGGATCTCTTTTTTTAGATACCACCACTTCTTCCAGTTCATTTGAGGGTTGTAACCAATGGTGAATCATTTTTGGTGAATCAACAGTTAACGTATCAGACTGGAATCCTACATAACTAATGATCAACTTAGAATAGTCTTTGGAATAAGAGATTTTAAAAGTACCGTCTGCTCCAGTGACCGTCCCGATTTGAGAGTCCATCCAATAAATATTAGCTCCTGAAAGTCCGATGTGTTTATTTGCACTATTGGCTTCCATTACCATCCCTTCTATAAACTCCTGGGCAAAAAAACATTGGGGAAGGATAACGAATAAAATAAGTAAGTAATTCCTCATCATTACCTAAAGTTTAGTGACATATTAATGAGCATATAACCAGCCATCAATAGCATAATCACATTCTCTATAATTGTGGCTTCGGTCATGGGAAGGTTTAATGCAGTTCCCAGGCAAGCACATCTTATGCGCTTTTTGCTCAACACAGAACGTATAACACCAACAGTTGTGATTCCGAGAATAACCACCGTCACAATTAACGCCAAATGAACCTGGATTCTCATAAGAAACATAAGCCCTAATAAGACTTCTATAAATGGATATACCCAGCCATAAATAGGTAACTGGCGAGCCAAAGGGTCATACATACTGAAACTTTCCGGAAAACCTTTTAAATCAAGTAATTTAAAAAAGCTAAATACAATATAAAAGAGTCCCATAAAATCTAACATAGCGCTTTGAACATCGCCATTTTGAAAATTTAAGAGTATAGCTGCAGCACTGATATACGTAAAAATCAGGAAAAGAGGTTTAAGCTGAACCCACTTGGACGGGTTTTGGTTCTCAGAATGTGGGATAGACGATATTGCCTTGGCAGTTCGTTCCATATCCTGTAATTCATATTTAGGAAGAAGCGCGTTTTTTAATTCCTCGAGAGGAATTCCGCGATCTGTTTTTATCTCAACCTGAGATTTAGCGAGGTCAACAATAGCCTTGTTCACCCCCTCAACTTTTTCAAGTTTTTGAGAAACTGTCTTAGAACAACCTTCGCAGGTCATTCCGGAAACTTTATATAATTTTTGCATGCTCTTTTTTGATTTAATAAAGATTATTCCTTAGGAGTATCAGGTTCAAGAAAACTTTAATCAAAGTCCGTAGAACCTGAATACGGTGAACTAAATACACCCTAAAAAAATATCAAATCAAATTAGAAAAGTCTGGTCGAGAATCTGTATGTCCCTTATTAGAGGAGGAGGAGAATACTCTCTAAAAGAAATGATACATTTATCATTCCCTTTAAACAAATTAACATAGGCGTACAAGAAGGTGGAAACAAAAGTCTGCTGCTCCAGAGTCAGCTGATCTAAAGAAATTTTCAAATCATCCTGTCCTTCCAGGACTATTTCCATGTCGGTACAGCAGTCCATCACCATTTCCACAACAGAATTCTCGCCTGGTGTTTCCGAAGGACTTGCATTCATAGCGCATTGGTCTGCAGTTTCAAAAAAATTGTAATCTACCAACCGGTCTCCACAATAGTGCATGTCTACCGTAAAAGACATGGTAGAGAACAACACTAAAAGTGCCATGGCAACAGATGCTATTTGACGCAAAGCTTCCTTCATTTATAGAGCAAAACTACAAAACTTTAGCTTTTATTGCATTGATTAACATAAGTTTAAAGATTGTCTTGTTTTAATTTGAAAGCTTATTTAGATAAGTTTTGTTGAAAACGATTTAAATTAAATTTCCATTTTGAATACTTTTACAAAAAATACATAAATGTTAAGTGCATTAAGGCCAAAAATAGAATCAATTGTAAATTGCGAAGATGTTGAAATAAAGATACGCCTTCAACAAATCTGTGACCTGTTACAAGAAAATATTTCATATTACGACTGGGTTGGATTTTATTTTAAAAACGGCAATAAAGAAGAATTAAAACTTGGGCCTTATGCCGGGGAGCCTACAGACCATACCATAATCCCTTTTGGAAAAGGAATTTGTGGCCAGGTTGCATTGAGCAATGAAAACTTTGTTGTACCGGACGTAAAAGCTCAGGACAATTATATAGCCTGCAGCATCAATGTAAAAGCAGAAATTGTTGTTCCACTATTTGTTAATGGAGAGAATATTGGCCAGATTGATATAGATTCCAATACCCCAGACCCATTTAGCCGGGAAGATGAGGGCTTTTTAGAATTTGTCAATAAAGAGGTTGCCAAAATTCTTTAAAACTTTATCTCTTTTGTTAATAACACAATCTCTTTTATAGCTTCAAAAAAATTACATTTGTGTCCTTTAGGACTTCTATTTTAAGCACCATAAAATGAGCACAACAAAAAAAATTAACTCAGCATTAATTTCTGTATTTCACAAAGACGGACTAGAACCGATAGTAAGAAAATTTGACGAGCTCAGTATTTCGATTTATTCTACGGGAGGTACTGAAAAATTTATAAGGGATTTAGGAATTGATGTAATTCCGGTAGAGGATGTAACCAGCTATCCCTCTATTTTGGGTGGAAGGGTAAAAACATTACATCCAAAGGTATTTGGAGGTATTTTAAACAGACAGGATAACGAAAGTGACGTTGCCCAATTAGAAGAATTTGATATCCCCCAATTAGATGTTATTATCGTGGATCTCTACCCCTTTGAAAAAACTGTGGCCGGCGGTGCATCTGAACAGGAAATCATTGAAAAGATTGATATAGGAGGAATCTCCCTGATACGTGCGGCTGCAAAAAATTATAAGGATGTTTTATGTGTTTCTTCAATGGAAGATTACAAAGAATTCTTAGAATTAATTAATACTAAAGACGGAGAGAGCACTCAGGAAGACAGAAGACATTTTGCTGCAAAAGCATTTAATGTTTCCTCACATTATGATACGGCTATTTTCAATTACTTTAATAAGGATCATAAGGAGGCTGCTTTAAAGATTAGTGAAACCAATGCTAAAATTTTACGCTATGGGGAAAACCCTCACCAAAAAGGGTTCTTTTTTGGAGATTTTGATGCCATTTTTACCAAATTACATGGTAAGGAATTATCCTATAATAATTTATTAGATGTTGATGCGGCTTTAAATCTCATGAATGAATTTAAAAACGATGATCCTACATTTGCCATACTCAAGCACAATAATGCCTGCGGATTGGCCACAAGAAATACGATACACCAGGCATATGTTGATGCATTAGCAGGAGACCCGGTATCCGCTTTCGGAGGCATATTGATAAGCAATGTAAAAATTGACGTCCCCACGGCTCAGGAAATTCATAATTTATTCTGTGAGGTTGTTATTGCCCCTAGTTATGATGATGAGGCATTAGACATTTTAAAGGGTAAGAAGAACAGAAGAGTCCTGATTCAAAAAGAAACACCTCTGCCTGATACACTAGTGAGGACATGCTTGAATGGTATTCTTGTTCAGGATAAGGATTTTAAAACGGATTCACTGGAGGATTTCGATTATGTGAGCACCAAGAAACCGAGCCAGGAAGAATTGGAAGACCTGATCTTCGCTTCTAAACTATGTAAGCATACAAAATCTAACACCATTGTCTTGGCAAAGAACAAACAATTATGCGCCAGTGGAACAGGGCAAACTTCAAGGGTAGACGCCTTAAACCAGGCTATTCACAAGGCTAAATCCTTTAAGTTTAATTTGGAAGGAGCGGTAATGCCCAGCGATGCATTTTTTCCATTTCCAGATTG
>RCNB010000250.1_pt1 | contig 37305 bp, 33 predicted proteins | sample 2041321 | NCBI WGS metagenome assembly RCNB01 (sample SAMN09708232, study PRJNA481090) | Marine sediment metagenome, whole genome shotgun sequencing project.
GTCTGATGTACGGACGTGATGTGAAAGCCTCTTCATTTCATAAAAAGTTTCACGCAATGTTATCCTTTGCCGACGGCACGTTCGGGAAAAAAGGATCTACGCCTTGGGATACGTACTCTCTGGCAGTGGCCCAGGGTTCCATATTCTTGGTGGCGTCAACCATTTTGTGAAGGAACCGAAGTTGTTCCGGAATCGGAGATTCTAAATCCTGGGAAGCATTTATTTTTGGTGGGATAATGACCGACTCGGGACTGTGCTCTCCATGAAGTGCCGAAAGGATCGCAGCAGCCTGATTCAAATCATTCAGTTGATCTATGTCAGCTTCGTGAAAAAATACCCCTTCCGCATCCTGATACCGCTCTCTGTAATATGCGGCCCTGAATTCTATTTCAACAAGATACCATAAGCGTAACCCATGAATACCAAATCGTCTGAACGCTTCCGGTTTAATGAAATTTCGTGGATAAGCGTCATCCAGATACCAAAGCCACTGGCTGCTCTTGTTAAGAAAGTCGCCCCGTCGTTCGTAGCTAAGCAAGGTGGGAACCGGTGCACGACGGAGTCGAACAAAATGAAGTTCATGTCCCCGGCAAAGGCGGACGGCATTTTCAACAAGGCCTGCCTTCATCAGGACATGGGACGTTTCGGCGTAGATATGGACATTGCTCTCAAGTATCCGGGCAAGCTTTTTTTCCCAGAAATGTTGTACTTTTTGGATGTTGCCCCGACTGTTAAAGAGAGAAAGATGTGACAAATCGGGGATGTCCACCCCGAAGGCATCGTAACTCAATCGTTCGTGATGAACCTCTGCGTCCTGGAAATTCTTGGCGAAAAGCTCGGCCAGAAATGCTGTCCCTGTTCTCCCCGCGCTTAACGTATAAATAAGCTTCATAGAGTCCCTACTATAAGACGGTTCATAGGGTAATCGTCAAGGGGTAAATTATCGATAACCAGCTCATGACCTCTACAAGCCCGCCGACCTCCATGTTAATATGACATCGCCATTCTTGATGACTTCGTAAAAAGTCCACAAACCGACGACACAGTAAAAAGCTCCAGATGCAAGGCGTGCAAATCTTAAGGAATGAGGCGTACTTATCGTACGTCGTAATGACGAAAGATGAAGCGCAACGCCGCAGATGGATTTTTTACGAAGTCGTCATTCTTGTCTTTCTTGAAAACCTGCGACAGGTGCCAGATGTTTTCCTTCTCTCTGAGGGAAAAAGACAAAAGCCCCTGGCGTTATAGGGGGGCACCAGGGGCTCTAAAAAGGAGGTTCCACACGAAGGAGAAATCCTCCAGTCGTGCCTTTGTATAAGCCCCTGATAACAAGCAAACCCGGTCTTTGTGTCGAAGGGCGTCGATCCAGGGGCTAATAGGTAAAAGCAGAGCATGTTATGCCCCGCCAATCCTAGCAATTTTTCCGTCTATAAATTGCCGTTATGACTAAAAGCCTATAGCTATTAGCAATTTGCTTTTAGCCGCAAAACCAATAAAAACTAACGGTTAAGTTAAAAACTAACCGCTAAGAGCTGATTGCTCTATCCGGAAATCTTTTTTTGTGGATGGGCACCTTGTAGCATTTTATCATGAAAATAGTATGCCAAGATGGGCTATGCAATAGCATACTTTGTATCTTAGGGGAGTTATCCGATATTGCCGGGAAATGATTGTTGTAAAATGTTGGGTAAACAATGTTATAAATGGAAAAATAATGCCAATACTTGGTACTAAAAGTAACAAATGATCAGAAGCATTAGGTGGTTTCCGGCCTAGTCTGTTCCAGGGTGCAGATTGGGCGCAGAACTAGGTCCTGCTCAATCATTTTGTTGGACACAATCCATATGGAATTATGAAAGCTATGTAATGTCCAAGAAATACACACTAAAGACCAAAGCCGCGGGTGTAACCCCAAGACCATCTGTGCTTTCCGCATTTCGGGCATGAGCAAAAATGGACTAGAAGAAAGTCGGAAAGTTCCATAGCGTAGTAGGTAGCAAGGGCCCCGATTATAAATGCTGGCAAAGCAACGAGCCATGACCAAGAACCAATCTTTCCTGCCAATAAGCCTTGTACAACAATAGCAAAAAAGCCTCCTGCAAGTAGCGTTGGTATCAAAAGCATGCCAAAAGTGGAAGCCGGCATCCACCCTCCCGCTAGTTCATGCTCGCAATGATTGCATTTGTAAAGCATAATTCCTGGAAAATATAACATAAATTATAGATTTTAATATAAAGTTCCCATTCCCATAAGTTTTGTAGAAATTACACTTGATCCTGTTGAAATGTCAAGGTAAAAGAGTAATCATATTTTATATATTAGACGTATAATCAATATGTTGGGCTGTTATGAATACAAATAAAAAATCTGAAGATCGCAGCAGATCCAAAAAGAGATAATTTCCGAATACCCAACCGCACCCTATCCGCACTTTGGACTAATGGAGGCGAAAAATTAAAGTAATTCCAGCAACCTCTCGTGAATGTTGTCAAAGCCACCGTTCGACATGATCAGAAGCACATCACCTGGTCTTGCGTTATCAATAATATAGTCGATAATTGCCTCGGTATCATCAAAACAATAGGCCTTCTTCCCACGTTTCTTGAGGGCCTCTACCAACTTTTCCGACGAGAAGCGCTCATCAACAGGTATTTTTTCCAAGAGCGGTGGTTTTCTGATACAGACTAGATCTGCCATATCAAAGGCCTCAGCATATCTATCCTGGAACACGTTTCGCCTGCTCGAATTGGTTCGAGGTTCAAAAACAGCGATAACCCTATTGCCTGAATAAAAAGAATCTACCGCAGAAATGGTTTCCCTAACCTCTGTGGGATGATGGGCAAAGTCATCCATTACAATGACTCCCGCCTTCTTTCCGCGAATCTCTTGTCGCCGTTTAACACCCGTAAAGGTTTCAAGTCCCTGTGAAATGATCTCTACCGGGATCCTCAAATCATCACTTACTGCAATAACAGCTAAGATGTTCATTAAATTATGGCGCCCTATAAGAGAGGTCTTGAAACTGCCAAATGGCCTGCCGCGTTTTGTTACTTCAAAATGGCTCCATGGCGGCTCAACGTGTACACTTCCAAGCCGCCACGGCGATCTTTCCTCAAGGCCGTATAAGACAGTCCAACACGGGGCCCGGTCCAGCATATCCTTTACGACAGCATCACCATCATAGCCCACGAGGAGTGCCTCGGGGGGCATAGCCGTCACAAAATCCGAGAACGATTTTTTTACATGAGAGAAATCGCGGTAGATGTCTGCGTGGTCGAATTCAATACTTGTAACGATTGCCCTTGAAGGCGTGTAATGGAGAAATTTTGGTCCCTTGTCAAAAAAGGCTGTATCATATTCATCGCCCTCAACTACAAAGTAGGCACCATTACCAACATTATAATTCCTCCCAAGGTTTTGCAGTATCCCCCCTACCATGAAACCCGGATTAAGGCCTGCTGTAGCCAAGATCCATGATAGCAAAGCGGCTGTTGTGGTCTTTCCGTGTGTCCCTGTAACTACAAGGGCGCCCTTGCCGCTCATAAAATATTTATTAAGTGCTTGGGGAAGGGAACAATACGGAAGCTCCTCTTCAAACATATGAGCAATCTCCGGATTATCTTTGGACACAGCATTTCCCACGATAACAAGATCCGGCCGACTGGACAGGTTCTCGGGGCTGAACCCTTCATCTATCTTGATTCCAAGCCCTGAGAGAAACGTACTCATAGGGGGGTAGACATACTGGTCGGAACCTGTTATCTCAAAGCCCGCTTCTTTCAACATACCGGCCAACGCAGCCATTGCCGTACCACAGATGGCCACAAGGTGAATATTCTTTACACTTTCCGGAATATAGTTGTTTCGCATATCTTTCATAACCGCATAGTCCCCACATTGATCGGCAACTGTTCAAAAAGGCCTTCCAATTAGGGTTCGTCACGAAATAAGTGTCTCAAGATTGCGAAGGATTTTGGGTTGTATTCAAGGCGCTAGGGCGGGAGCATGCCAAGGTATGTGACCAACCGAGCAACGCAGAAGACGGCCCAAAAGACCAGCAAGATGTGACAGTTCTTGAGTGACGAGCCCTTAATACCAAAACTTATGACAAACTTGACATGATGGGCAAGGATAATGTAAAGATAAGGGCATTTTTTTTATCCTAGCAGTTATTCAGCCAACGAAGACGCCAAGACACTAAGGGCTACTTTTCACTTTTATGTCTCCGTGTCTTTGTGGCCACCTCATCGGAGGTACCGAGTGAAATATAGGGCCAGGATCCTCATAGTCGATGACGAACCACTCATGTGCGAAAGCCTTAAGCTGCTGTTAAATACCGACGGATATGACGTCCAGACAACTTCCCAAGCCCAACAGACCTTAGAGCTTTTTTCAAAGGACGACTTTGACCTTGTTCTATTGGATGTAAATCTACCAGAAATAAATGGCCTCCAACTCATAGATCATATTAAGCAATATTCCCCTGAAACGTTTATCATTATGATGACAGGACAGGCTTCCGTCGACACGACAATAGCATCTTTAAGAAAAGGCGCTTTCGATTACCTCAGGAAACCTTTTGAGCACGAGAAGTTGCTAAACACAGTCAACAATGCAGTCAATCAAAAAAAGCTGCAAAGAGATAGAAGGCATGCTGAAGAAAAACTCCGAAAGGCACACGAAGAATTAGAAAAGCGCGTTGAAGAGCGAACTACTGAGCTTGCACTGGCAAATGCGAAACTAAGGCAAGAAATCGAAGAGCGAAAGCGGGCGGAACTAAAACTTCAACAAACCAATGAAGAAGTAAAAAACTTTGTCCAAGTGGTCTCTCATGACCTAAAAAACCCCATTATTTCCATCCAAGGGTTTTCCTCCCGGCTAATCAAAAACTACAAGGAAATACTGGGAGAAAAGGGGCTTCGTTATTTGGAGCATATCATGACCAATTCACACCGGATGGAACTCCTTGTTTCTGATCTGCTAACATTATCAATGATTGGCCGTGTTGAGCTAAAATTTAAGGAAATCTCTTGTCACAAATTAGTAAAAAACCTTACCTCAAACCTTCAAACCAGGCTGAAAGCAAAGGGTATAGAGCTTTTTTCAAACAACAATCTTCCTACTATAAGTTGTGATGGTGAAAGGCTCTATCAGGTATTCGAAAACCTCCTTGTAAATGCCATAAAGTTCATTGATAATTCAAGAACACCAAGAATAGAAATTGGGTACAGTGACAACGGCAAGACCCATGTCTTTCATGTAAAGGATAATGGCATTGGAATCGATTCAAAACATCACCGCCAAATCTTTGAAATGTTTTCCCGCCTAAAGGAGATTGAAGATGAGGAGGGAACAGGTCTGGGCCTTCCAATCGTCCACAAGATTGTTAGCAGTCTGGGCGGAAAGGTTTGGGTGGAATCTGAAAAGGGTAATGGTGCAGCCTTCTATTTTTCCCTACCTAAGGATAATGGTGTCTAGAAAGTAAATGAACAAGTACGAAGAAATCACTCGGGCAAGGGAGCTCTTGGAGTTGCCGGAACGGGCAACTATGGATGAAATCAAGACCAACTATAGGGAGTTCATAAATAAGTGGCATCCGGACAAATGTCGGGAAGGCAAGGAAAAATGCACAGAAATGACAGCCAGAATCGTTTCTGCATACAGAACAATAATCGATTATTGTAACAATTACAGATTCTCCTTTTCCAAAGAAGAGATCAAGAACCATCTTTCAGATCACGAATGGTGGTTTGAGCGCTTTGGCAGTGCCCCTTTATGGGAAAAATGACGTTGTTCAAGATCGTTTCATGGACCTTTTTTGCGTATATTGCCTACTGTTGCCTCCTTTTTATCTTTCAACGCTTGATCTTGTTCCCCCGCTATCAGATTCCCACACCACCTGAGAAAGCAAACGAGATCCCTGGGCTGGAAGAAATCTGGTTAAAGACAAGCTTTGGGGAAGTTGAGGCATGGTTTATCCCTGCAACAACGAAAGAGGTTGCAAAACCGGCACCGGCAGTCATCTTTGCCCACGGGAATGCGGAGCTGATCGACTTTTGGCCGGAAGAACTCAGGCAGTTCACATCCATTGGCCTTGCAATATTTCTTGTAGAATATCCCGGTTATGGACGTTCAGATGGAAGCCCATCGCAAGAGCGGATTACCGAATCATTTGTGGCAGCCTATGATCATATTATTAAAAGAAGCGATGTCGATCCGACTCAAATTGTTTTGTTCGGTCGTTCCCTTGGGGGCGGTGTGGTCTGTGCACTGGCAGCAAAACGACCTTGCGCAGCGCTCATCCTTTTGTCCACCTTTACCAGTACCCGCTCATTTGCCCACAAGTTCCTTATCCCCAGCATCCTTATCCTGGACCCTTTTGACAATCTGAAATTTATAGAATCTTTCTCGGGGCCCACCCTCATAATTCACGGAAGGAATGACGATTTGGTACCCTATAGACACGGAGTCAGGCTTCACCGTGCGGCTAAACACAGCAAGATGCTCACTTACGATTGCAACCATAATGATTGTCCACCAAACTGGAACAGGTTCTGGCAGGATATGGAATCATTCCTAGTCAAAAATTTGACAAAATAGGAACTTATCAGACCAAAAACTACATTCATGGAACGAAGATCATAGACATTGGCAAGGCTTCACGCGTTGCATGGAAAGCAGACCTGATTTCGTACAAAAAAGCAGATTTATGAGTAGTAATTGTTAATCTTTCCTGGCCTCCTTAAGATCAACTTTACCGCACACCTCGACCCCCACAACATGGTCCTCTTTTGTAATCCTACCCTCTTTTAAAGCCTTTTCAAGCTCCTTTTTCCCAAAAATATCAATGACAATCTTGTTCCCATCTTCGTCTCTGCCCCTAAACAATAAATACCTTTTTGCACCCTTTACTAATCTCGCCATTCTTACTTGCCCTTATAATCCTGTGTTTATTATTCAACTCACAGCAGCAACAGCTACTGTGATCTGGGTGTCTCTAGTACAGTATCAAAAAAATCCTCCATGATCTCAAGTTGATCATATTGCTCCTTGGCAATGGCACAACGGATATTTACATGACACCACCTCATACAAACACTATCATGGAGATCAAAATCCCCGAAACAGTCGAATCGATCTGCCAAGAGCCTTAAATTTCGTTTAACCTTTTTCATTGCAACTCCAATAATTTAGCCAGCTCTTTGTGAACAAGGCCATTCGTAGCTAAGATTTCTTTTTTTTCAATACCATAGGCTTCTGTCGAAAAATCAGTAACTGAAGCACCTGCCTCTCTTGCTATGACTACGCCTGCTGCTGTATCCCAGGGGGCCAGATTCTGTTCCCAGAAGCCATCAAACCGGCCACAAGCCACATAACACAGATCCAGGGCCGCTGAACCAAGACGGCGAACCCCCTGAGCAGCCATAAGACACCGCTCAAAACGTTGCATTAGCGATTGCACGATAGGTTTTGATTCATACGGAAAACCGGTAACAAGCAAGGCCTCGCCGATATCTTTAACACCTGAAACATGGATGGCGTTTCCATTTAGCCTGGCCCCACGACCTTGCATCCCAGAAAAAAGCTCCCTGGTAACAGGATTTAAGACCAGTCCAAACACAGGATTTTCTTCATACGCAAAGGCTATGGACACCGTAAACCCGGGCAGGTCATGGGCAAAATTAGTAGTACCATCCAACGGGTCTATGATCCACCTGTGAGAACCTCTCCCAAACACGAGACCACTTTCCTCAGCATGAATGGTATGTTCAGGAAAAGCCCTTCGAATAATACCGGTAATAGCCTTTTCTGAGGCCAGATCCGCCTCAGTAACAAGGTCTTTGACCCCTTTCTTTTTTACTGTGTGCCGCTTGCCCCAGAAACCCAGTAGGATCTCGCCAGCCCTGGCCACCGCAGCGAGGCCAACATCCATGATTTTCTCAGGATCGCCAAGTTCCGAAATTGTCCCTCCTAGCTTGATCTCATTGACAGACCACCTTAATTGATATCGAAATATCGCCGTAATGTCAACCTCGAACTTAGTTCGTGTCCATCCATAAATGGTGAAATTTGGTCCAAGCCAAGGCCGCAGCGATTTTGCAACCGCAGGCGTAGCTAGAGGGCTACGTCGAGGATTGCAAAGAAGCGAGAACGCAGGCATTGGCCAAAAGGTGCCGTTTATGGATGGACACTAGTTCGTTTCGGACACAATTGGCTGTTTTCAATCGTTTCATAAGCCATCTGTGAATGGGCCCTGCCTGAAATCGATTGACAATTGAGATGATATGCGATGTTTTACCTTAACATTCCATTTTATAGCTCAAATAGATCTTGAGGCAAGAAACATATGTCTGAAACTCTCCAAGGCCAGCTAGAACGGATTGTCTATTTCAACAGAGACAGTCTCTACACGGTGGCAAAGTTGAACGTAAAAGGGGAACGAGATTTGGTCACTGCGGTGGGACAACTGTCAGGATCAAGCCCAGGTGAAACATTGAAGCTTTCAGGCGCCTGGGAAATTCATCCCAAGTATGGACAACAATTCCGGGCCGCCAGCTGTACCGTGAGCCTTCCGGCCAAGATAGAGGAAATAGAAAAATACCTCGGTTCAGGACTTATCAAAGGAATCGGTCCTGAAATGGCAAAAAGGCTAGTAGGACAATTCGGCACCAAGACTTTGGAGATTATGGAACACAATCCCGAAAAGTTGCTGGGTGTCGATGGGATAGGCAAAAAACGACTTCAGACTATCCGCAACGCCTGGGAAGACCAAAGAGAGATCCGTGATGTCATGATCTTTCTCCGGGGGCAGGGAGTAGGTGCGGGCTATAGTTCTAAAATATTTAAACGATACGGGCAAGATACGATCCGCGTAGTGCGAGAAAACCCTTACCGGTTATCTACAGATATATTTGGAATCGGCTTTGTCACTGCTGACAACATTGCAAGAAAGCTCGGTGTACCGACAAACTCTGTAATACGAGCTGAAGCCGGACTTCTTCATGTGCTGGAAAGGCTCTGTGAAGGCGGCCATGTATATGGATTGTATGACGACGTACTCAAAAGAGCGGAAGAACTCCTTGAAATAGACAGCACTATTGTCAAAAAAGCATTTGATAACCTCCTCGCATCAAAACATATCGTAGCGGAGGATCTTCAAGACAACCACTCGGGCGTCTTCCAGGCTGGCACACCGGTATACCTTAAGGCTTTTCATACCGTAGAAAAAGGGTTGGCCAATAGACTCAAGGCCTTCCTTTCCGTGCCGGTACAACCACTTAAATTACAGGACAGAAAAATCAAGGAAGTTGTTCAAAAAAGACTTGCCGTTATCCTTTCTCAAGAACAATGGTCCGCCCTTCAAACCACAACATCTTCAAAGATCTCTATTATAACCGGCGGACCTGGCACAGGAAAGACTACCTTGGTCAGGGCTATCTTGGCAGTCTTTGAAAAAGCGGGCAAACAATTCCTTCTTTGTGCTCCCACTGGACGCGCCGCAAAAAGGCTTTCTGAAGTGACAGGCAGGAGCGCTAAAACCATACACCGCTTGCTGGCCTACAACTTCAAGAGTGGTGGCTTCTTGAAAAACGAAGAAAACCCCCTTGATACAGATGTCGTCATTGTAGATGAAACATCCATGATAGACCTTTTCTTGATGTATCACCTTGTTAAGGCTATACCTGTTACAGCTACACTCGTTCTTGTTGGAGACGTTAATCAACTCCCCCCGGTTGGCCCTGGAAATGTCTTGCGTGATATGATCGACTCACAGCAAGTACCTACTGTCTACTTGAACGAAATCTTCAGGCAAGCAAGCGAAAGTCTCATTGTTGTTAATGCCCACAGGATAAACGAAGGTCATTTCCCTGCAATGCCGGATTCAAGTCGCAATGACCTGCGCGACTTTTACCTCATCGAGCAGGATGATCCCGAAAAAGTCCTTTCCACTATTCAAGAGCTTTGTTGTGTTCGTATCCCCGATCGGTTCAAGCTTGATCCGTTGTCAGATATACAGGTATTAACGCCAATGCATAAAGGAATCGTCGGCACGACTAACCTGAATCGTGTCTTACAACAGACCCTTAATCCTTCAAAGCAGATGATCAGGCGGATGGGCTGCGCATTCAAGCAGGGGGATAAGGTTATGCAGATAAAAAACAACTACACAAAAGAGGTATTTAACGGAGATATCGGCACAATAACCAAAATAGATGTCGAGATACAGAAAGTCACGGTTCTATACGATGATTATCCGGTCGACTATGAATGCGCCGAACTGGACGAACTTATATTGGCCTACGCCATATCGGTACACAAGTCTCAAGGGTCAGAATACGGGGCAGTAATCTTGCCTGTTATGACTCAACACTTTGTACTTCTTCAAAGAAACCTCATCTACACAGGTATAACTCGGGCCAAAGAATTAGTAATACTAATAGGCACGAAAAAAGCCCTGGCCATTGCCATCAAAAACGATGCGCCTCAGAGACGTCTCACTAGACTTTCTCATCGACTTCGGCAAGTTTGAAATGAGGCGGGTATTCGAAAATCGGAATTAGGGAGACTGGGAGGATTAGGAATCAATTTAAGGAATTGGAAATTTAAAAAACTTAATACCCTCCTTTTTTAAGGTCTCTTCTTCTGTCGGAGAGCTCGTTCCTCGGATATTTCGTTTTTCGCTAACATCATAATGCATCTTCAAGGCTTCTTTTGCAAAATTGTGGCCTACATCTTCAAAGTTTTTATCCAAAAAATTCATGATCTTCTCGGGGGTTAGCTCGCTGTTGTCGTTATTGGGTTGAGCAGCTTCTTGCGGTTTTCGGGGCGCTGGAAGATTCGACTTTATTCCAAAGGTGGATGGAACAACCATCACAGACGTATCATCACACACAGGACAAGCAATAAGCTTCTTTGACTTCTGGTATTCAAAGGCCTTCAGGTCTTCAAACCATCCCTCAAAACTGTGCCCGTTTGCACATGTTAAATCGTAAGCTATCATATCAGTTATTCTTATATCATGTTACAAGCCTGATTTCAAAGAAATTATTGACACCTCGCCAATTATCCAATACTAAGCTTGATGGGCTCGTAAAAAGCAAGCCCTTTACATCGTAGATTATTTTACAGACAAAAGGAGTAGCTAAACAATGAAATCCATGATCTTGTTTTTTGCTTGTTTTTTTCTAACCGTTACTGTTGCTTACGGAGAAACTAAGTACGTGACAGATGTGTTTGACGTCATGGTCCGAACCGGACCTGATATTTCACACAAGATTATTGCCATGCCCAAGTCAGGAACACAAATAGAAATCTTGGAAGTGCCAGACGAGCAGGAAGACAGTGAATGGGCTGCTGTAAGATTACCAAACGGCAAAGAGGGCTGGATCTTATCGCAGTATCTGATCTTCGGGCCACCCAAGAAAGAGCTTATCGCAAGGCTCCAGAAAGAAAATGACAGCCTGACCCAAAAGGAAGAAGTCCTGGTAAAAGAAAACAGACGTCTCAAGCAGGAACAAAAGGAAGTCAAAAAGGCCCTCACCTTACAAACCAAAAGAGCAAACACCCTGGAGCAATCATATGAAAAACTGAAAAGCGAATCGAAAAATTTTCTGGCCCTGAAGGGTTCGCATGAAAAAGCAAGCCAGGAACTGGACACAAAGACAAATCAAGTGGAAAAGCTCAAAAAAGAACTTGATGCACTCCAGAAAAACCAAACACTTTGGTGGTTCATTGCCGGTGCCAGCATCATCCTCGTTGGCTTTTTGATAGGTTACCTGTCCCGACGGCCCAAGCGAAGACCGTCTTTGTTATAATCGATCATGCGATACGATGTTGATTTCCTCGTAATTGGAAGCGGAATCGCAGGCCTAAGTTTTTCCCTTAAGGCAGCAAAATCCGGGCAGGTAGCTATTGTCACAAAAAAGGAGGCAATGGAGACAAGCACCAACTATGCCCAGGGGGGAATTGCCTCAGTTTCCGACAAATATGATTCTTTCGATCTTCACATCAACGACACCTTACAGTCAGGCGACGGTCTGTGCAAAGAAGATGTCGTCGAGATGGTCGTAAAAGGAGGGCCTGCAAGAATTCGGGAACTCATCACCTGGGGGGTTAGCTTTACACGGAATAATACCGACAGCAACGGGCTTGATCTGGTACTCGAGGGTGGACATTGCAAAAAAAGGATCGTCCATGCGGGGGATTTCACCGGTCGTGTAATTGAACAAGCTTTGCTAGACTCCGCTCGCAACAACAAGAATATTGCTTTTTTTGAAAACCACATAGCGGTAGATCTTATCACCTACTCCACAAGAATGAAAAGGGGAGTAGTCACTGCAGCCCATGAGGACGTCTGTTGTGGGGCCTACGTGCTTGAAACTAAAACCAACGAGGTACACACATTTCATGCCAAGACAACTGTTTTAGCAACAGGCGGGGCCGGCAAGGTCTATTTTTACACAAGCAACCCAGACATAGCCACAGGCGATGGAATCGCCATGGCATACCGTGCAGGGACACTTGTGGCCAATCTGGAATTTGTCCAGTTTCACCCCACATGCCTTTATAATCCTGAAGCAAAAAACTTTCTTATCTCGGAGACAGTTAGAGGCGAAGGAGGAATCCTCATTGATTCCCAAGGCCGTGCATTTATGGAAGACTACTCCCCCCAAAAGGACTTGGCCTGCCGTGATATAGTGGCCCGTGCCATAGACACTGAACTAAAGAAAAGTGGAGATGATAGCGTCTTTCTCGATATCACTCACAAAAACCCGGACTTCATAAAAGAACACTTCCCGAATATCTACAAGAAGTGCCTTTCTCTTGGCATTGAGATTACTAAAGACCCAATTCCAGTAGTTCCCGCAGCCCATTACATGTGCGGCGGTGTCCTGGTAGACATGGACGGAAAGACAGATGTGGAAAGGCTCTATGCCATAGGTGAGACAGCCTGTACAGGTCTTCATGGCGCAAACAGACTCGCCAGCAACTCCCTCCTTGAAGCCATAGTTTATGCAGATCGAACGGCAAAATCTGCTTTAGAAAACCTAAAGAAAGAAAACGCTCTCTTCTGCCAAGACCTACCGGCATGGGACCCCATGGGTACTATGGATAGTGACGAGGCGATTGTAGTTTCTCATAATTGGGACGAGATTAGACGACTCATGTGGAATTATGTGGGGATTGTACGTTCCAATAAACGACTCCTGCGTGCTCGAGATCGCATCGACATGATCGAAAAAGAAATCCGCCAGTATTATTGGGACTTTAAGATTACACCCGATTTAGTTGAACTCCGAAACCTTGCAATGGTAGCAGACCTGATTATCCAAAGCGCTATCTTAAGGAAGGAAAGCCGCGGGTTGCATTACAACATCCAATATCCCCAAAAGGACGACAGACATTGGCAAAAGGACACCATCCTCCGACGTCCCTTTGTGGGTTGATGACTCAATAAGTCGTCAAGTAAAAATAACTTATACATCTTGCTTGCCCTTTTGCCCGTTTTCTGTGTTGCATTAAGGCTAACATAACTCGTTATGCGCACCTTAATGCGCCTTGAAAACGAACAAAATTGCAACGCAATCTGCACAATTTATTTTTACTTGCCTCCTAACGGCTCTTCGTACGATTCTTCGTTTTGTCTAAAACGGCTTCGTTAGGGCTTCCGGTATCTTATAATCTTCAAATCTAAACGGCGAAATCTTTTCGCCATAATGCTCTTGCGCTTCAATGAGAAGTTTTCTTTGTGAATCAATCACCTCAAAGATCTCTTTTGGAACAGCACTTGTTTCTCCTCTAAAATACTTATCCGCAATATCGAGTTTATCTAAAAGCTGCGGCATACTGAACGTAAATTGAAGCTCGTAATCTTCCTTTGAATAGTTCGTATCTAGTTCTTTTTCGAATAACCGGGCCAGGTCTTCATACTTCGGGATGAATCCAGTGGGTGTTGCGTAGGCATCTACCTTCCCGGTTATTCGCCTTTCCATCCACCTTATCCAGACCTTTTTGTCCATCTTCGTATTTGTAAAGTCACCCGACTCATCTCGGAGGAAATAATTGACATAGAATATCTTCGGGGGATGTTTTAGATCCCTTCCGAACCTGACATAATTCTCCAGGTATTTTCCGATGGGAATAGAGAGAAATTCCTTGTTAGCCATGGGATTTATAACAATCTTAGACCCACCTCCACCAACTGTTGCGGCCGTGGGTTCAGATTCAATAGAGGCGCCATAGAAGACACCATGGACCCAACCGTACAGTTCAAATACCGGTACCGGTCTTCTTGAACTTCGTCCACCATAGATAATACCCTCTAGATCTACCACCTGCTTGGCATCATAATTCTTAAGACCCTCTATACTGACACAAAATCGAGCGTTGTCATGGGAAACGGGAATCAGCTTTCCATTGTCATCCTTTTTCCCCTTCCACCATGTTCCGCAATGGTTCTGCCCTTTTAGCGGGACATCCACCTGCCCCATACCCTGCCAATAAGGCCTGCCATCGACATCAAGAATATTTGAGAATATGATCTCCCCGGGATTAACGAGAATCTCATGGATATAGGGGTCGTCTTTGGGATTGACGTCCTTGATAACCCCAAACATCCCTTTTTCAACATTTGCGGCATAGACCTTGCCGTTCTTCTTTCGAACATGGGCTAGATCATCACCCACCACATTAAAGAGCATCGAAGTCGAGGTCTTGCCACACCAACTAGGAAAGGCGCCGGCAATGTACGTTGTTTTATCTCCTTCGTAGTTTGGGACTCCGGTAATCAGAAAATGCTCGGAAAGCCAGTCCTCCCTTGACGCCCTCATAATTGCAAGACGATGAGCCAACTTCTTTGCTGCAACAGTGTTTCCAGCATATTGTGTGTTGGCGCTATAGACAAAATTCTTTTCCAGGTCTACAAAGATTCTACGCAGGTCAACATCGCAACTGACACCGTTTTTTAGCGCCCCGGCGGAATGAAAAAAGGCGAAGAAACCCTCCTTGGCTGTCTCACCTTCGAACAATTTGTATCCCTGGCGATAAAGAATGTCCTCGCTGTGAGCCACATAGTACGAATCAGTAATCTGAACACATGGTATGGCAAATTCAGTCCCAAGCGGCCCCAGCGTATAAAAGCTGACAACCATCTCCTTTCCGACCATGATCCCGTTCATAACCTCGTTTATCTCCCTGATCCCCTCCTGTCTTTCCATAGAGTTCAGCCCGGGGCCCAAGGAAATGTTACCCGATACCAAAAATCTCGTATTCTGCGGGTCTCTTCCTTGATCTTCATACCCATCGTAGTGAATCGTATGACCCTGTAAGTTTAAAGGCTTTTCTTCACCACGTCTTATGGCTTGTGCCCTCACATGATGAAGGTCTTCGGCGGATCCGGTGGAAACAAAGACAGAGGCGGGTTGAAATCTCAAAATGGCATCTGCAATCAACTCGTTCAAGTTTGCATTATCAAGGGCTAATAGCTTCCTTAAACTAACTCCGTCCAGCCTACTTTTAAGTATGTTGTCAACGGTCATTAAAAAATCCTCCCAATAAAAGCTTGATGGCTTCGTGAAAAGCTGGTTTATACCGCTTCGCAGCGTTCTGTCGGCAACGAAGTTTTATGTGGACAAAGATAAAGTTAAGTAGCACAGTGCGTTGCGCAAATCAAGAACAAAGCCATGGCTCTTATTACCAATGAACCAAATGCAGCCGGCTAAAAACCGTACACATCCAAACCCAAATTCACTGCTTGAATTTGGACATTCAGTTTGACGTTATTTGCACTCTTGTTGTATCATTGAATATAGTTCGCTTCGCTCATCTCGCCTATTGGCAGGAGAATATTGGGTTTGTCATCCTATCGAAAAATATAACGATTCATGGAAACTAGTGCCATTTGAGATGTTCATATGATCAGTGCGGGAAACCTCACAAAAAACTTTGGTGATCAGCTACTCTTTGAAAACGTCAATTTCAAGGTCAATCCCAGAGAAAGGGTAGGACTTGTCGGGAAAAACGGCCACGGAAAGACTACCCTCTTCCACTTGATTGTTGGCGATGAGCTTCCTGATGCGGGAACCATCAGCATCCCCAAGAACCACCGAATAGGCTATGTTCGCCAGCAACTGGAGTTTTCAGAAGAAACGGTGCTCAAAGAGGGAATGAGGGGACTTCCGAAAGGGCAGAGAGACCACCATTGGAAGATTGAAAAGATCCTTGCTGGGCTCGGATTCACCTCCAAAGACATGAGCCGGCATCCAGAGGAGTTCTCCGGAGGGTACCAGGTGCGACTAAATCTTGCCAAGGTACTCGTATCTGAACCGGACTTGCTGCTACTGGACGAACCAACTAACTATCTAGACATAACCTCTATCCGTTGGATAGAACGCTTCTTGATCAACTGGCCCCACGAACTGATGCTTATTACACACGACAGGGCCTTCATGGACAAGATCGTCACTCACACAATGGTCATTCACCGCAGAAGGATACGCAAGATTGCCGGAAATACAGACAAGCTTTATGCACAAATTGCCCAGGAAGAGGAAATATACGAAAAAACCCGCATCAATGATGAACGGCGCCGGAAAGAACTTGAGGAGTTCATAGATCGATTCAGGGCCAAGGCCCGGCTTGCCAATCTCGTGCAATCCAGGATCAAGACCCTGGGGAAAAACCAAAAAGCGGAGAAGCTCGAAAAACTACAGACCCTTGATTTTTCCTTCCGAACCAAGCCCTTTCGTGGAAAATATGTCATGGGCGTCAGGGACCTCTCCTTTTCTTATGATCCCAAGACACACCTTATTGGGAACATGGATATTTCCATAGGAGCCCGCGATCGGGTCTGCGTAGTCGGAAGCAACGGAAAAGGGAAAACAACACTGCTGAAGCTTTTAGCGGGAGCGCTAAGGCCCAACACGGGTGAGGTTGTTGTCCATCCTGGTGTAACGCAAGGCTTCTTTGCGCAAACCAATGTTTCCAGCTTAAACGATGCAAGAACCGTAGAGGAAGAGATCTTCTTTTCGCACCCTGATGTGGACAGACAACTGGCGCGCAACATCTGTGGGACCATGATGTTTGAAGGAGATACCGCTCTCAAGAAGATAGGGGTCCTTTCAGGGGGGGAAAAGAGCAGGGTGATGCTGGGAAAACTCCTTGTAACCCCGGTTAACCTCCTGCTTCTTGATGAGCCGTCAAACCATCTTGACATGTATTCCTGCGATGCTCTTCTTGCCGCCCTTGACGGCTTTGATGGGGCTGTAGTCATGGTCACCCACAACGAGATGTTCCTCCACGCCCTCGCTGAACGGCTTATCGTGTTTCAAAATGACGAAACTTGTGTGTTTGAGGGAAACTACCAGCAGTTTATTGAAAGAGGCGGGTGGAAAGATGATGAAGTAAGCGTTGAATATGCGGAAGAGAAGAACCTGAGAAATGGGGAGGAAAGCCATGCCCGAGCCAAGCTGACCAAGAAAGAAAAAAGGCGTAGGCGCTCTGAGATCATTTCCGAGCGAGGAACCGTCCTGGGGCCGATTGAAAGGCGTATCGCCCAAGTGGAAGACAAGATTGAAGCACAGGAAAACAAGGTGGCTGAACTCAGCCAGGAAATGCTGGCAGCATCACAGTGTAACGATGGAAAGAAGATAGCCGAACTCTCACAGTCTATTCACAACAGCCAACCTACTATTGACAAACTCTTTGACGAATTGGAAGAACTTACCAGCAAGTTCGACAAGCAAAACGCGGTGTTTGAAAGGTCTCTTGAGGAGTTGGACCAGATTTGAAAAATGTGTATCAACCATCGTACCCGTCTTTTTTTTCTTCCATTTTTGCCTGAAGAATATCTCCCAGTGTGCCTAAAGATCCGGGTGATTTCTCGCTGTTGGCTGCCCTCTGTTTCCTGTAATAATCGACTGCTTCTGAATTCTTGTCATCTGATACCAGCGCAAGAGAAAGGCGTTTTTGATCTTCGTCTACTCTGACGATCTTGACTTCAATGGCCTGGTTTTTTTCCAGCACTTCATGGGGGTGATTGATCATTTTTCCTTTTCCAAGCTCTGAAATGTGTACGAGACCGTCGATGCCGGGTTCAAGGGTTACAAAAGCGCCAAAAGGGGCAAGGCGCGAGACATTCCCTTTGTGAATGGAGCCTTCAGGATACTTGAGCCCTATGTTGTTCCATGGATCAGGCTGAGTTTCCTTTAGACTAAACGAAAATTTATCATTTTCCCAGTCCAGCTTCTTGATGGCAACATCTATCTTTTGCCCGACCGAGACTACGCTGCTGATATCCTCTACCCGACCCCATGATATCTCAGAGATAGGAATCAGCCCTTCAAGCCCTCCGATATCAACAAAGGCGCCAAATTTCATGATGGAGGTAATTTCTCCACTTACCGTCATCCCCACTTTCAGGGATTGGCTGAGGATATCTTTTTGTTTTTGGCGTTCCTCTTCTAAAATGGCCTTGTTGGAAATAATAATGTTGCGGCCCTTTTTCCCGTATTCGATGATTTTAAATGTCAAACGCTGACCGATATACTGACCGGTGTCTTCAACCCGGTGCAGTCCCATCTGTGAATAAGGACAAAAAGCGCGAATATTTCCCGCTATCTTGACTGCAAATCCTCCCTTGATTTCCTTTTCAATATGGCCTTCAAGCGGGATCCCACTGTGATAGGCCTCTTCCAGGTGTTCGGTCCCTGCGGTATCATCAGTAAGTCTGTTGGTAAAGAGCATTCCGTGGTCTCGCAATGACAAGAAATAGGCCTGGATCGTGTCTCCCTCTTTGATGGTGATGTTGCCTTCATCATCAATAAACTCATTGATTACAATGTAACCATCTGATTTACCCCCTACATCGATAAAAACCCACTGCCTTGTTATCTGGCTGACAACCGCTTCAACCTTTTCCCCTGGGGATAAGTAAACCGGTTCAACAATGCTCTTGTTCAACAATTCTTCGAAACTTTCCTCTGACTCTGTTTCAGTAAGACTATTCTTGTTGTCCTGGCTCATGTTCTTCCTCTACCTAAAGTCTCAAGCTGTGTGGTTAGGTATTAGCACCTAAATCGCAAAGGTCGAATACTCGCACTACCGGGTCAAGTGGCGATACTTGATGCGGTGGGGCTGAACAGCCTCGGGGCCGAGGCGTTTCTTGCGGTCGGCCTCGTACTCCGACCAGTTGCCCTGGGAAAAGACCACCTGGCTGTCCCCTTCAAATGCGAGGATATGAGTTGCAATGCGGTCAAGAAACCAGCGGTCATGGCTGATAACCACAGCACAACCTCCGAAGCTTTCCAAAGCCTCTTCCAGCGCCCGTAAAGTGTTAACATCCAAGTCGTTGGTCGGCTCGTCAAGGAGGATCACGTTGGCACCTTGTCTTAACATCTTGGCCAGATGCACGCGGTTGCGCTGGCCACCGGAAAGTGTGCTCACCTTCTTCTGCTGATCAGTGCCTGAAAAGCTGAAACGGGCGACATAGGCACGCGAGTTGACCAGTTGGTTGCCAAGCTGGATCTGTTCGTTACCGCCCGTAATTTCCTCCCAGATGCTTTTGTTGACGTCGAGATCGCGGCTCTGGTCGACATAGGCAAGTTTGACCGTCTCGCCGAGGCGAATAACTCCGCTATCAGGCTTTTCCAGGCCGGTAATCATGTTAAACAGGGTCGATTTGCCTGCGCCATTCGGCCCGATAACACCGACAATGCCACCTGGTGGAAGATGAAAACTCATATCTTCCACCAGCAGACGTTCGCCAAAGACCTTGCTGACATTTTCTGCCTCAATGACCACGTCTCCGAGGCGAGGTCCCGGCGCAATGTAGAGCTCAAGATCCTTTACCTGTCTTTCCGCATCCTGAGAGAGGAGCTTATCATAGGCGGTGATACGAGCCTGACTCTTGGCGTGGCGGCCCTTGGGAGACATGCGGATCCACTCCAGTTCCCGCTCAAGGGTCTTTTGCCGTGCACTTTCGGCCTTCCCCCGACAACGAAGACGCTCGTACTTTTGCTCCAGCCAACCGGAGTAGTTCCCCTTCCATGGAATGCCCTCACCACGGTCCAGCTCGAGAATCCACCCGGCTACATTGTCAAGAAAATATCGGTCGTGGGTAACGGCAATAACCGTGCCCGGATACTTCTGCAGGTGATGTTCGAGCCATGCAACACTTTCGGCATCAAGATGGTTGGTCGGTTCATCCAAGAGCAAAATATCAGGTTTTTGAAGCAGCAACCGGCACAAGGCCACCCGTCGCTTCTCGCCGCCGGAAATAATCTTGACCAGGGTATCTCCTGGAGGACAGCGCAAAGCATCCATTGCCATTTCCAGCCTCGAGTCAAGATCCCAAGCGTCAAGCGTATCAATTTTTTCCTGAACCTGTGCCTGACGTTTGAGAAGCCTGTCCATCTCATCATCGCTCATTGGCTCGGCAAACTTCACGTTGATCTCCTCGAACTCCTTGATCAGGTCGACCGTTTCCTGGACGCCCTCCTCGACCACCTCCCGGACCGTCTTGTCAATATCCACCAGTGGCTCCTGCTCCAGGTAGCCAACGGTGTATCCTGGAGAGAGAATAGTCTCACCGTTGAAATCCTGTTCCACTCCGGCAAGGATGCGCAGCAGCAAACTTTTTCCGGCACCATTCAAACCGATAACGCCAATTTTTGCCCCGTAGAAATATGATAGGGAGATGTCCTTTAAAACCGGTTTTTTTTCATAATACTTGCTGACTTTGATCATCGAATATATGACTTTGTTTATCTCGCCACTCACGTTTCATAACCTCCTGTTAGGAATATACCAAGGGTATTACAAACTGCAACCAAAGAGTTATAAGAAATGCTCCAAATATATTCAACGGAAATCCCAGAACCAGCATTTTGACAAGGGATGTTCTTTTCATTTCTCCAAACGCTAAGGCGTTACAGGGCGTAGCAATAGGAGTCATGAAGGCGCAGGTAGACGCAACAGACACAGCTATCATGAGTATGAGAGGCGGTATGTTGTAAGCAGAGGAGGTAAAATAGACCACAGGGAAAAAAGCGGCTGAAACAACAGTATTGCTTAAGATCTCAGTAAGAAAGATTACTCCCAATGTGGTGCCCAAAAAAACCGGAAACGCGGAGGTTTCCGGACGGATGAAGTCTAAAAATACTCCTGCGGCATCTTTGTCGAGTTGAAACACACGTATCAAAGGAATGATTAAAGCAACAATGCACAAAAAGAAAATCCCACGTTTTGGCAGACCACTTACAATATATTTCAGACGTAAAAGTGGCGCCCTGCCCTGCCCCTGCGGTCTTACAAAAGCCAAGTAGGCAAAAAGAACAAAAAAGCCTATGCAGATATACGGTTCACAGCGAACAAATACAGGCAATAGCTCCTTAAGGATACCTTCTAAAATCCAGAAGACGAGAAAGAACGCGAACAGCAGCCCTGCGCACTTTTGTTCCAATGAAAGGCTAAGACAACGTTTGATTCCATAAATTCCGGCAGCGCTTTTTTGTATGGTCTTTGGGACACCAAAGGTGGCGAGCAGGGCCCAAGCCACGGCAGTAAAGGAGATTACGAGGGGAACAGACCAGATGAACCAATTTAGAAAACTGATTTGTTCCCTGCCGGGAACTCTATACAGATCTAGTGCGCCGATTAGCAGTAAATTGGCTGGACTTCCTATCAGAGAACCCATACCTCCGATATTTGCCCCGTAAATAACTGATAAGGTCAAGGCTGTCGTCAAACGGCGGTCATTGTCTTGTACAACAATATCGCGATCCATGGCTTTTAGAAACGGCAATAAAGTCAGAACAGTGATAGCGTTTGGAATGAAAAAGGAAAGCAGCGCGGCTGAACCTATTATGTATGCCAGAAAGATTTTGAGGTTGTTGCGGCTTCGTTTGAGACTCCACAAAACGAACGCATCCGTCAGCCTGGTCGTTGCAAGGAGGAGGTAGACGATATAGCCGGTTGCAAACGTCAGAACTAGAGGTAGTCTCGTTAATAGATATGAATAAAAACTGGGATTATGTTCCATTTTAATGGTCTCAATAGATAGCAGCTCCGGACCGATATCAACATCAAGATCAACCTCATTGCCGGTTTTATCTCACCAGAAGTAGAAAGGGTGTTTTTCGACCACATGGTATGTTCTTTATGGGGTTAAGTCAACGTTGGCTCCATGATTATCTCTTTTCTTTCTCAGCCCTACTAGTTCCATCTCAGCCGTCGTGCTATTGTATCCCCCCGGTCCTGTCTCCTATAGCACAATTCACTTCGTACTGGTCATGGGGATTTCTGCGACTCAGGATAAGGGAAAATTGGGTGCAGCGTGGTAGCAGGCTTATCAGAGTTAAGATATCACAACTATTCCACGCTCGCAAGTCCAGAGCCACCGATAACTCCTCAACATCTCTTGACATCTCATTAACAACCCAGTATACAATTGATCTGACTAACATTTCCGGAGGAACATGATGAATAAATCGACCCTTGTTGATACTCTACGAAAGGAAACCGGCCTGACAAAGGAAAAAGCTACTCATGTCGTTGAACTCTTCTTCGACGAAATGACAAACGCCCTCGCCAACGGGGAAAGGATCGAGATAAGGGGATTATGCAGCATCTATGTCAAGGAATACAAAGCGTACGTTGCGAGGAACCCCAAGACCGGCGCACACACCCAAGTGCCACCGAAACAATTACCCTTCTTCAAGTGTGGTAAAAACTTGAAGGAGAGGGTTGATTATAAATAGTCCAATAACCAAACACGGAGGAAAGCGATCATGGCGAAGCTTAAGAAAAATCTCCAAGCGGTTACCAGGCAACTCAAGGTACTGGCGAGAAAGACTGAATCGTTGGCGAAGAAGGTGGACAAGCTAGAGAAGGCTCAGGCTGCCAAGAAACCGAAAGTGAAACCAAAGGCGAAAAATACTGCCAAAAAGAAGAAAACTCCAGCTAAGAAAAAAGCTCCAGTTAAGAAAAAAGCCGGAAAACCCACTGCCAGTGATCAAGTACTCAACATCATCAAGAGATCGAAAAAAGGGGTTGATGTCTCGACATTGATAAAGAAGACAGAGATTGATGAAAACAAGATTAGAAATGTCATTTCCAGGGCGTTCATGCTAAAGAAGATCAAGAGAGCTAGACGGGGCGTTTACGTGGGGGCTTAAAAACAAGCGCCTATCTTCAGCTCCCGCTTTGGCTATCCTGACTCTAGAGTTTTGATGTAAATTCGAAATCTATCAGAAAAATAAAACGGGCAGAGACCAAACGTGTCAACATTTCACGAGCGTACGCCGTACCATGACTTGCCCTCGTGGCATCTTTTTTATGGCTCAGACGAAAGGCCAAAAAGCTCGCTCAAAGGCGGGAGTTCATAGCTGAAATTACAGCAAAAAAAACGTACTCCAAAGACCATCTCGCCGGCCGATATAGGCTGTTCATTGCACTGATTTCAGGGCGAGGAAACGGCAAGTTCCCTCGCCCTGTCCAGTTAGCCTTCCAGAAACATTAGAATTCAATAGCAAGCCGAGCAAAGAACTCATTGAGATCGTCATCGGTGCCTGGAGCGTTTTCGTAGTTGCTTTTACGGTACTCGCCCTTGAGGTTGCAGACAAAGGGGGCCTTTTCAAACAACTTGTACGTAGCCCCTAGACTGAACCTGTATTCCAGGGTCCCAGCTTGATCTCCTGGCACGTCATCATCGAAATATTCATATCGCAATGCCAGTTGCAATGGCTCGGTCATCTGATAGGCGGCCGCAAGGAAACCAGCCGATTCTTTGGCTTCTTCCTCATTAACGGCGTTTTCTCTATTTACGGAAGCAATGAATTCGGCGTCCAGGTCCAGATTAATGGTTTCGATGGAATAGTGAAACGTACCACCGATGGTTTCGTTTCGATTACCGTCTCCGGGCTCTGAATCAAAAAAGACTGCAAAGGACATGCAGTCTTTCAGGCAGTAGGCCGTTATGTTAGCGATAAAGGAAGACACATCATTGGTTGCCGTATAGCCAGCACTTTTGTCTCTGGTGAAACCAAGGCCGGCTTCTTCCGCCTTGTCGGCCAGGATCTCGCCCCGGTAGGCTGTCAAGGAGATGTCCATGTTCAAAACGCCCGGTGTCCATCCCACGGTGGCCCCAGTCTTACTGATCTCGTAGAGATCCTGGGTGATGGGATCGTTGATTAAGTTGCTTGCGAAATACCCAAAAGGCTGGGTTCTTTTTCCACCCACAAAGTAGAGGGGGAACCCTTGTCTTTGTAGCGTGATGATGGCTTCATCTACAAAGACATCGTCATTGGTAGAGTCGTCACTATCGCCAATGTCCTCGGCTTTTAAGACCACGCTAGCTGTGGCCACTTCGTGAAATTCGATTCCAAGACCCAGCTCTAGGGTTCCTACCTTGAGGTCCGAGGTAGAGTCATTGACCGTATTGTCCGAAACATCGCTATCGCCTGCGTATTCGTAGTCAAACTCAACGGTTCCATTCAATGTGATGTTGTCAGTCCACTTGGGAGCCTCTTTTTCTTTTCCCGCTTTTTCGTAGAGTCCAAGTCTTTTTTCCAGCTGTTCAATTCGCCGATGCAGTTCGTAGTCCGAGCTTTGACCGAAAACCGGCACAGCGACAAAGCCGGCCAAAAAACAAAGGCCGATAGTAAAAATCATGGCTCTTTTCATCATACTTTCCTCCTATTTCATTAAGTTTTACTATGTGTCGGTTCTTCTGTGATTTTCTTATTTCAGGTCGTGGAACTGGACCCAAAGGACCGCCCCGAGTTCAACATCTTTTTCCTCCCCACCGTGCTTTTTCTTTTCATTGGAGGTGTTCAGAGCGGCAAAACCCCACCAACCAGCCTTGGGTGCGGCATAGGTGAAAAGCCCGTTGACGTCTGCCTTGATGGTCTGGGTGACCATATAATCCGAGGGGGCTGTATATTTGCCGTCTTGATTGTAGTACTCCACCTCAACCTCAGCATAAGGCACTGGCTTTCCGTCCAGTTTGACAATACCTTGAAAAACATTGCCGGCGTAAAGGCCGTAGGGCTTGGAAACTGGGACAATTTCAGTCTTGAGGCCGAGCTCTTCATCCCATCCTTCGTCATCGCCAAAGGCTGTCACCACAGTCTTTGTGTAATGAACGATAAAACAATCCTCAGTTGGTTCCCAGTAAGGCTGTGGCTCCATATAGAACACGTAGACACCGGGCCGCTTGATCCGGTAATTTGTGGCCCAGGTCTGATGGCCCTTCATCTTGGTGGATTTAAGAGAGCCAAGCAAATCCTTGTGCTCATCATTGGCCACAACTGCAAACTTGGCAGGTTTGACCAGTTCCATGCCTATACCCTCAAAAGGGTGCCAGAATAGGAGGTCCACTTTTATATTTCTGTCTTCTCCTTGCATCACCATCTGATCGGACGGGATAACCATCCCAAAATGGGCCGAGGCCGAATTGGCCATGGCGACAACACATACCAACAAGCAAATCCCAAACAATCCTCTTTTCATCTTTTTTACTCCTTTCTAAAAAGCGGCCACAAAAAAGCCACGAAGGCTTCTAGCACCTTCCGGTGCTGCAAGCCTTCGTGGCTCCATTTCTTGGCCTAAATTATTTAAGAAATTCTGATCAATCCGGGAGCTTCAACTCCCACTTATTAATATTTTTTATACCACACCTTTCGGCCGGTGTCAACCCCCTAATGCCAATCCTTGAAAATCCCATTGCCGTCCCAGTATTTTTTGTCTATCCACGCATAACTTGAGACTTCCCTCCAATGTGCCGATAAGACGGATATGAAAACGGAATACAATCCCGTTGAACTAAGCCCCAATCCTGCCCACAAGTTCGGGGAAATTGAGTATGATTGCCCTTGTTTGGTGGACTGCGTTGAACGTATTGTCCTGAGCACATGGAAATACTGGACTTGTTCTGAGTGCACTTACCAAAACAGATTGGCACCTCTTGCAAACACGCTTTTTCCGGGAACGGAGGGAATATAAAATCAGATTTCCTCGGTGTTTTTGGCACCTTCTGCCTCATTATAGTCGCCATCATTCTCGGTGATAGTGATGGTTTTTTCAATGCTCCAAGTCTTATTATCTGTATCTTCATGCCAATTTGAAAACTCTTGTTTTTCGTGATATCTAGACCAAATATGTATTCGGGTCGTTGAATCCCATACGCTTGATAATGGCAAATAGGTATTTCAAAATTGGAAACCTTTACGGATCTTAAGGAGTTCGTCGCCAATCCTCGTTTCAAACAGCAAATGCAACAGTCCTTGAGTCAGCTCAATATTGATCAGATTGATCCGACCATAATTGATCTAATCAGCGGTTTTGCAAGATTGCCGTACTGTTTTACTCTACAAAGCTGCTACGGGCATTTTCTTCACAGCCGTCAAAAAGACGATTACAACATTGACGCTCTGCCAATTGTCGACAACATTGATAATGTTGACTTCAGAATAGCCTACATTGCCTTATGCATAGAAAACAGTAGTTCAGGCAAAAAACTATTTGAGGATTTCAGACGTATCCCAAAAACTGACCCCGAATATATTCAATTCGGGTGCGCCGAATGGTTTTGGGAGAGACAGGTCAATTCTTATGTACTGCAAGTTGAGCCAAAAAGGTATATGAAAAAAGACAAGGTCCGTGTCGGTTATAGAGAGGCACTTGATCTGGAGAGGGCTAGAAATCGGTTTTTTGACCAACTCTACAAGTTGCTGAAGAAACGGCTGGAGCGTAGATAGCCCGGCTCACAATTCGCAAGCTGAAGATATTTTCGATTTCTCGATAGAGATCTGTGCGTAAGCTGTGGACTTTCGTAACAAAGATGGTGACAATAGTCATACTTAGGTCTTCCGTGTGCCAGTTTCGATATTACAAAGTGTCCATAGTATAAGATAGTATAAGAAAGAGAGGTCTTCATGGCTGAACACGTTTGTCCTGTCTGGGTCGGGCGTCTTCTTGCAAGCCCCCTCAGGAGACTATTCAACAATCCCCAAAAGATACTTGGACAGCATGTAAACGAGGGCATGGCAGTTCTGGACATAGGTTGTGCAATGGGGTTTTTTAGTCTACCGATTGCTCAAATGGTTGGTGTTCAAGGGAAAGTCATCTGTATAGATTTGCAGGAGAGGATGATTGAGGCCCTTGAAAAACGTGCACGCAAGGCAGGATTATCAGAGAGAATAGAGACGCATCTTTGTAGCAAAGATTCCCTTGGTCTTGAAATATTTACAGACACTATCGACTTCGTCCTTGCATTTGCTGTTATTCACGAAGTTCCGGATGTAGGCAGTTTTTTCTCCGAAATTCATAACGCAATCAAGCCGGATGGGAAGTTCTTGGTTGCAGAGCCAAAAGGACATGTATCGGAAAGTGATTTTGATGTAACCGTTTCTTTGGCTGAGCAGAAAGAGTTTAACGTAGTCAATAGGTCGCGATCGTTTTCCAGCCGTTCCGTTCTATTGCAGAAGCAGGAAACAAAGAACAGACCCTAATCATTCAGTGGGGGACATAAACCAGCTTTTTACGAGTCCATCAACACTGCGAATACTCAGAACAGCAATTCCTATTATGGATATCATTCCTTTTATGAACAGAGTCCTTCCGAGCCAAGAAAAATCCTCAAGGCCCTTGTTACTTTTTCCCAATTTTGTTGAAAAATAACCCCTAACGTTGCAAAAGCCGAAGGTGCTGCAGATGCCAGGCGTCAAGGGTGAGGCTGTAGTCGTTTACGCCGATCCCTTGACAACGCGGCAGATGTTGTATCATCGGCTTTCCCGAAGGGTAAACAACATGGCTGTTTTCTTGTTTTCTGGATATCACTCGCAGTGCATTCCACAAAATCACTCAAAAAGACCGCAAAGAAAGGCTATTGTTGCTTTTTTGACCCTTTTGCCATGTTGTTTATGCAACTATAGGGTAACCACTAATCGAAAAAAAGCAGCAAAGAAATGGAAAAATATTTGTTCAATACCCGTTGACAAAAGCTGTTTTCGTTATTATATTGTTTTGGTATAGAAACTGAATCAGGAATAGGTATGAAGGAGGTGATAATGATGAAGAGATTTTCCATTCCAAGGACTGCTAACTGTAGCGAAGGTTGCAGTATCTGGCCCCGGGCAAGGCGATAAACTGCCCCATCGAGACCATTTTTTTCCAGGCCCACTTTGACACAGAAAGAAGAGGATACACATAACGACTATGGAAAAATCGATTAAACAGATAGCTCAGCTGGTAGGCCATGGATCTACAAATCACAACCAACTCATGATGAAACAAAAATCAAACACTGACACCGATGTCGATTTCTTCTCCCTCCTCCCCGCTTTCAACTTCCCGTTTCCAAAAGGCCAATAGACCGTCCTTACCGAAGGACACCTGAACCAGTTCCCACCCGTCTCTTCCCCGATTGTTTAAAATGTCGGACAATACCCTTGTTTCATCTTTTGAAATTTCATCAAGGCTGCACTGGCCCGTTTCGGTGCAAAAGTAGATTACCTTGTTAAAAGTATCCGCCGAGTGCTGGGTAATTTCATATTCAAAGTGCTTCATAGAACCTCCTCTTTACTTAAAGTTAGTTTTCCTTTGCTGAACTATGGCGAGCCATGGGCCAATTGGACGCATCGCCCCTGTGGATACAAGACCCGAAAGTTCTGCCTACCTTCCCTTTCAGCCCTGCCTTCTGAACCGCAAAAGAAAAGTTTTCCTGGCACAAGTTAATCGCACAGGTCTAGCGCATCAATGAGGTCTTTCATATGTGTCTTTTCGGCCTGCGCAATGGCCAAAAAAATCTCTTGGGCCCCTTGGCTTTTCGTCCGCTCAGCCATTGTCCGGTAAAGATCAAAAGCTGAGTTTTCGATATGTAGTGCCAGTTCTATGAGGTTTAGACACGTATTGCCTTCAAGGACTTCAGCACGCCGGACAATGTTAACCAGGCTCTCGCCGCCCTCAAGGATTTCCCCTTTCAACTTCTCGAAAACTGTCACAAATTCGGGAGGATTGTCCTCAGTGGTTTTCCACTGTCTGTAAACGGCCTTGGCATGAGCAATTTCTGCTGTTGAAAGCTGCTCCATCTTTTTTGAAAAAGGCTCTGAAATAAATTTGTCTTTAAGGTGTTTATAAAACCGAAGAGCACCTTTTTCAAGATCCATCGCAACCAGAAGGAGTTCTGAGAAGCTTTTTGACTTGTCAAAAACCTGTACTCTAGGATAATTAGCCAACATCCTACCGTCCCAGGCCATAATTCCGCCTTCCAGGTCGTATATGTTCTTAGCCGACACCTCTTCCTCCATGGCAAGGGTTGCCGCTGCTGCAGAACGTCCCCCGCTATGGCAGTAAAAAACCAGATCCTTGTCAGATGGCAGTTCAGAAAGATTGGACACCAGCTCTCTGATCGGCATGAGGTTTGCTCCGGGAATATGCCGTCGGACGTACTCTTCAGGCTGACGAACATCCACAATTAGATAGTCATTCTCTTTATTCTTTTCAATGTATTGCTTGAGTTCTTCAGGAGTCATTAATCTAAATATGGGAAAAGCAAGATAGCTGATATACAGAAAGCCTTTACCCTAATGTTGGACAGACTATTTCTCAAAGAGTTATGCATAGCTCGGTTTCCGTATTGAGCATTTCCAATCATGTGGGTGCGATCATTAATGGGTTAAGGGCTCTGTTTAAAATGCTGCAAATACTCCCCGTAACCCTCCTCTGCTAGCTTTTCCTTGGGAACAAACCTTAAGGAGGCTGAATTGATACAGTACCTCAAGCCTGTAGGATCCGGTCCGTCCGGAAAAACGTGTCCAAGATGCGAATCTGCGTGTTCACTCCTTATCTCTGTGCGAGTCATGAAATAGCTTCTATCCTTTCTTTCCACAATATTTTCCGGTTCCAGGGGCTTTGTAAAGCTCGGCCACCCGGTGCCTGAGTCGAATTTGTCAAGTGAGTTGAACAGAGGCTCTCCGGACGCGATATCAACGTAGATTCCTTCTCTTTTGTTATCCCAGTACTCATTATTGAATGCCGGCTCGGTAGCGTCTTTTTGAGTGACTTTGTATTGAATCGGGGTCAACTTGTCTCTGAGTATTTCGTCGCTTGGCCTTGAATATTGCTTGATTGGAGAATTTCTTGTGCCCGTGTCATCTCCCCATACTTTTCTTAGAAATCCATCTCGGCCCGATCGAAACCTGTAATATCTGTAACGTACTGGGTTCTTTTTGTGATAGTTTTGGTGATAATCCTCTGCTCTATAGAACCTAGAGAATTTCTCGATCTTTGTTACGATATGCCTCTCAAACCGTCCCGACTTATCCAGTTCCTCTTTGGATGTTTCCGCTACGCGCCTCTGGTCGTCATCATGGTAGAAAATAGCTGTACGATACTGGGACCCTCGGTCAACGAATTGTCCATCAGGATCCGTGGGGTCCATATGTCTCCAAAAAACATCCAGCAATTCTGCATACGTTACCTCAGCCGGGTTAAACAGAACCTGAATAGCTTCAACATGCCCCGTCCCACCGGACGAGACCTCCTCATAGGTTGGATCTTGTTTGTGTCCGCCCGTGTATCCGGATATTACATCTGCAACGCCATTGACCTTTTCAAAATCGGATTCCAAACACCAGAAACAACCACCAGCAAAAGTCGCCCTAAGTATTTTCTCGTCTTCTTGATTCATCGCAAAAACAAATGTCCCAGACAGAAACGCGATTAGAATAATGATAACGCTTTCGTATTTCAATTAGTTGTCCTTTCATTTAACCACAACTTCTGGAAAAGAAATGAAGCACCGAGACATCCCAGAGAAGGGAAATCCACGAACTTCAATCACTTCACGGGTCGCATGAAGGGCATCACAAGCAGGTGCTGAAGGTTCAGCTTGCCAGGCTTCTGATATGCGCCCAGCCCAATTCGTATCCCGTCCTGATGAATGTCTTTGATAAGCGTACCAAGGATTCTGTCCCAGACGGAAAAGATGGTTCCATAATTGGTGTCACGTTCCCTTATGATCACAGAATGATGAATCCTGTGCATGGAAGGGGGGACAAAAAGGAGCCAGTATAACGACTCGAACCACCGATGGACTTTCAAACTACTGTGTTGGAACTGGGCACACAGGACTACAGCACTTTCAAAAACGACTATGGATAGGGCGTTAGCCCCCAGGAAGAAAATAAGAGAGACCTTGATGACCGTCGACATTGCCAGCTCACCAATGTGAAAGCGTGTAGCTGTGGAGGCATCCATGTTCAAATCACTGTGGTGCACCCTGTGAAACCGCCAGAAAAAAGGGATTTCATGATTGAGAAGGTGCCAGATATAAAGCATGAAGTCCAGAAAGGTAACTGTAACCAGCACTTCGGACCATGAGGCCAGGGTCACCATGTTGAGCACGCCGATTCCGTGCTTTCCCACGTAACCTGCCGTGACAATGATAGCCCCTGAAAACAGAAGATGAAGAACCATGCTGTTGAAAAGCGTAATACCCAGGTTGTTCAACCACCGTGTCACCTTTGAGACACTACTAGGTCGATATGGGTTCGCCAGTTCAAAAGCAAGGAAAAAGAGCAGGCCGCCTGCAAACAGGAAAAACCTCAGAAACGGTACATCTGTTTCTATCATAATTTGATAACCTCTGCGGCACTCCTACATCATGTCTTCGTCGCTTTGCTCCACGGCTCGATCGATCTCAGCCTTGAGCTGAGGGGGAAGACCGGGAATGTCAACACTCAAGAAGCCCCGAACAATGGTTGCTGTTGCCTCGTCTTCACTGAGTCCTCGAGACATAAGGTAGAGTATTTCATCCTGTGCGATCTTTCCCACTGCTGCTTCATGTGACATTTCAACTCCATCGACATTCCCTTTAAGCTCCGGGATGGCGTGAATCGACCCGCCGTTCAAGATGAGACCGCGGCATTCCAGATGCGCCTTTATCCCAGGGACCTCGCCCACAAGATCTCCACGGGCAATGATATTGCCGCCGTTGGTGATGGCACGGGCAACAATTTCAGCTCTGGTCTCCGGCGCTTTCAGAAAAATGCGACCACCGACATCCATCTCAGAGCCAGGGCTACCCACCATGAGGCTGTAAAACCTCGCTACGGCACCCTTTCCAACGAGATGTGTGGTGGGGTACATCTGCAAGGATTTGACTGGCTTCATGCAGATGTAGTTATTCAGAAAAAGCCCCCCCTCCTCGACACGGCCCACAGACCTGGGGCGCACGATCATCTCTTCCGCCCAGTTGTGAATCATCGTGAAGCTCAACTTGGCATTCTTTTTGACATAGAATTCAGAAATCCCCACATGCAGGCCCCGTTTCAAGTGGGGCGCGGTGACACACCCAGTGATGATGTGAAGCTCGGAACCCTCTTCTGCAATGATAAGATTGTGCACGTTCTGGCTCAGGCCTTCCTTTTCCAGGTACAGACAGGCCTGGACCGGATAAATTACCTTACTGCCTGGAAGGGCACGAATGACATAGCCGTCATGCAGGTCGAGTTGGGCCCTGGCGGTATACTTGTCCGTATCGACTGAGACCAATTTCCAGTAGTAATCTTCAACCCAGTCATACTGTTCCAAGGCCTTTTTGATAGGCATCACTTCAAGGCCTTCCTGCTTTGAGTGAGCATGAATTACCGCACTGTCCTTCTGCACATAACTCCCGGATCTCCCTTTTTCCGTGGTATCCACTCCGGCCAGGATCATCTGCTTCTGGTCCTTGGGAGACAGCTCTTCGAGTTTCGTCAAATAATCATGGCTGACCGGCTCTGTTCCAAAACTTCCCAGATCAACGTCTGAACCCAAGCCTGCCTTCTTGTCTTTGGCCTTTAGGGCCTTCTCATCTAAAACGTGCATCTTATACACTCCTCGTATCCGACTTTACTGATACACTGAAAAATCTCCTGTGGGTTGCTCGAACATGTCAATCTGCCGTCAAAAAGCAACTGGCCCTTGTCGGCAGTCAGATAATCAAGAATAAAGCCCGTATGGGTGATGATCAGACCCATCTTAGTCCGCCCCTCATGGAGTTCCTTCCGACTCTTCTTGGAATTGATCTTGAAATCCCTCTGGAGCAGTTTGTTGATCGTGGTCCCAACCAGTGAAATGTTTTCCAAATCTACACCAGATTCAGGTTCATCAAAGAGGAGAAGGTCTGCGTTTTGTGCCATCAATTGCAGCAATTCGGACCGCTTGATCTCCCCTCCCGAGAATCCGGCGTTGATGTCACGCTCCAGGAATTCTGTAAAATTCACTTTCTCCGCCAGGGCGACAGCATCCATTCTCCCTTTGGCACATATCTCAACCATCTGCCTCGTCTTCACACCGTTGATGGTCGGAGGCCTCTGGTAAGACATGCCTATTCCAAGGCTTGCCCGTTCGTCCACGGGCATGTTGGTTATATCTTCTCCCTTGAAGAATATCTTTCCCCCGGTGACCCTGTACTGGGGGTAGCCCATGAGCGTCATGAGTAGAGATGTCTTGCCAGACCCGTTGGGGCCAAACAGGATATGTGTCTCACCCATCTGAATCTCGAGATCGATGTGTTTCAGGATCTCCTTGTCGCCAATTTTTACCTGCAAATCTTCGACTTGAAGCATCTTTCTCCCTCCTACCTATTGTCCTCAATAAAAAGGGCGCTGTTTACCCATAATAAGTATCCGTTTGTTTTTTTCAATCCCAATCGAGAAAAGCAGATTCAGTCAAGCATGGCCTCCAGTTTCTCCACTTCTGTTGTGGGCGTCTTGCAGGAGAATTTCTCACACACATAGGCAGTGGGTTTATCGTCTACGGAGGCCATGGATTCAACGAAAGGAGAAAGGGCAGTCAACTTCTCACCCTCCGACCCAGACCCTCGCAGCAGCAATACTTTGTTTGGCAGGAACCTGCTACGAACAGCCCTGATCATTGCCTGTGTGCTATCATGAAACGGACCGCCGGAAATGACGATCTCTTGAGTCGGGCCAACCATAAAATCAAGGGCATTCAGAAAATGTGTGTAGGCTACGGGGTTGGCTTCAATCTGACCGGTAAAGGTACGAGTGAGCTGTTCGGCCCTTTTTTCCATGTCGATGTTGCCAGTCAGGCGGGTAAGGCGCATGAAATTTGAGGCAGCTACAGAGTTTCCAGAGGGAAGAGCCCCGTCGTAAAGCTCCTTGCTCCGCGTGATGAGCTTTTCATTCCCAAGCCCTGTGAAGTATAGCCCCCCGCTTTGCATGTCCCAGAAAAGGTTTGTCATGTCATTGGTCAGGGCAATAGCCTCTTCCAGATATGAAACCTCAAAGGTGGCTTCATACAGCTCGATAAGCCCCCAGACAAAAAAGGCATAGTCGTCAAGGTACCCGAGATAAGCGGCATCACCCTCCCTGAAACGACGTAAAAGTCTGCCGTTTTCCCCTCTGAGGTTTTGCATTATAAATCTGGTAGCCCTCCGGGCCGAATCCACATAGGTTTGCTCGCCGAGGACCTGATATCCCTTGGAAAAAGCCGCAATCATGAGACCATTCCAGGATGTAAGGATTTTGTCGTCTTTTAGAGGATGCACTCGTTTCTTGCGGACCTGAAAAAGTTTTGCTCTTCCTTCTTCGAGGTGGCCCAGCATTATTTCCAAGTCTATCCCGTGTCTTGACGCAAAGGCTTTTTGGGACATTCGAATATGGGGAATGCTCTGCCCGTCTTCAAAATTCCCCTCGCTGGTAATGCCGTAGAAAAGACAAAAGAGTTCCCCCAGGTCCTTTCCCAGGAGCTCAATGACCTCTCTCGGAGTCCAAACATAGAAGAGGCCCTCTTTGCCTTCACTGTCAGCATCTTCAGCAGAATAGTACCCACCTCCGGGTGCAGTCATATCACGCAATACATAGGAGAATATCTCTCTGGCCGTATCGGCGAACCTGTTGTTTCCGGTCGCCTGATAGGCTTCAGTATAGGCCATGGCCAGCAAGGCTTGATCGTAGAGCATCTTTTCAAAGTGAGGGACCAGCCACTTGGCATCTACTGAATAGCGATGGAAACCATAACCGATCTGATCAAAAATACCCCCATTTCTCATCGCCTCCAGAGTCTTTTCAACCATTTCCAAGGCCAACTTGTCACCTGTTCGCTTGTACCACCTTAGTAGGAAGGTGAGATGGTGTGGTGTTGGAAATTTCGGAGCACTGCCAAATCCCCCGAGTCTTGTGTCAAAACTCCTTGCAAGCTGCGAATAACCCTTTTTCAAGGTTTCAACGCTCACAACTCCGGTTGCCTCCCCGGATTCCGACTTGGGCTGAATGGCGGCTGTGATGGCCTCACTGGACTTAAGAATCCTCGCTCTGTCGCCCTGCCACATGGCGGAAATCTTTTCCAGGACATCCACAAATCCAGGCATACCCAAACGACCTGATTTGGGAAAATAAGTTCCGGCAAAAAAAGGCTTTCCCTCCGGCGTCATGAAGATGGAAAGGGGCCAACCGCCGCTTCCCGTCAGAGACTGGCAGACGTGCATGTAGATCTTGTCCACGTCAGGGCGTTCTTCACGGTCCACCTTGATAGCAACGAAGTACTTGTTCAGGATTCGGGCGACCTCTGCATCTTCAAACGACTCATGTGCCATAACATGGCACCAGTGACACGTGGCGTAGCCGATAGAGAGAAAAACCGGTTTGTCTTCTTCCCTCGCCCTTTTGAAAGCCTCCTCACCCCATGGATACCAGTTAACAGGGTTCCGTGCGTGTTGGAGAAGGTAGGGGCTCTTTTCGTTGATTAACCGATTTGAGGATGAATTTTCGCTTTTTTCAACTGCAGACACGTTTCCCCCTGGATAAACTGCTACCTGGAAAATCAAGAACCAGAAAATGAATATAGTCGAGGAAGATCTCTGTGAGACGGTCAACCTATTCCCCCAACTTTTCCAGCTCTTTTACAAGCACCTCAAGTGACGGCCTTTCGTTGATATTGTGTACATCGATGTAACGAATGATGCCCCTCTTATCGATGATAAAGAGAGCCCTTTCTGATACCCCGTCGGAACGTAACACTCCATACCTGTCTGCCACGGCTCCGTGGAGCCAGAAATCGGAAAGTATCGGAAACCAGAGCCTCTCCTCCCCAGTGGACATCTGGTTTGTCCATGCAAACAGGGTGGGGATGTTGTCCACGGTAATACCAAGTAGGACAGCATTGTGTTCGTCAAAAATATCCTTCACAATGTTATAGCCCGGCCACTGGTCGGAACAGACCGGTGTCCACGCCGCAGGGACGAAGGAGAGAACTACGTTCTTTTTGCGAGAATACTGACCGAGAGAGACCTTCCCCCCGGATACTGCAGGAAGGGTGAAGTCAGGAGCACGGTCACCCACATTGACTCTCAAAACACTGTCTGTGGGTTTGAGGGTTCCCGGATCAAAGATATTTTCTTTGAATACAGCGGACCCACCGTATGATCCCCCGTGAGCGAGTTGACACAGAAGAAAGAGCACTACCAGTCCAAATGGCAGTCCAAATGGCAAGATGTGACTTTTTCCCTTTTTCATGGAACACCTCCTACCGCAAACCTGAGAGTTTCATCATTAGCTGCAAGAAATCCCGGGCCTTCTCAAAGCCCCCCAGCTTGGAATAGAAGACCTCATGGTCTCCAGCATCCTTGATTTTAACGCCTATGAAGTATGGGGTCCTGACCTCGCCAAGAATCTTGTGAATAGAAAAATCCCCGTCTGCAAAAAGGGGAAATGGGACCTTGTAGTTCTTCCTGAAAACATCCACTTCAAAAACCGAATTGCCTATACCAATGCCTATTAGCTTGACTCTATCTTTCAATTTGGGATGCTTGGCCATGAGTTGAAAAAGCTCGTTAACCCGTGGAGCCTCCCGTTGGCAGTGAGGACAATACATACTGAAAATCTCAACTATTACAACTTGAGCTTCAATTTGCGGGATCTTGAATGAACCTTCACCTGTCAATCCCAGATAGCTTCTCTGTTCTGGATCCTTAGGTATTGAAAGATCCATTTCGGGCAGCAAACCATCTACTTCTGGCGGCGCCTTGGCTGCAACAGAGCCTGACTGAAATATCATAACGAGTACTGCAACGACAAAAGCCCGACAGATAAACACCTTTCTTGTCATCTTTACTGCTTCCATGGAATTACCTCCTGTCTCCCAGTTTAAATTCCAACCAATCAAGCATCTCCTGAATGTTTTTGGACATGTACCAGCGACCGTTAGCAAAAGCACCGTAATCGGCTCCGGCCATGGCAGACGAATAACGGATGGTATTGGCATAGAATAGCCATTGCTCCACCCACTTTTTCTCAATGG
>RCNB010000264.1_pt1 | contig 37285 bp, 31 predicted proteins | sample 2041321 | NCBI WGS metagenome assembly RCNB01 (sample SAMN09708232, study PRJNA481090) | Marine sediment metagenome, whole genome shotgun sequencing project.
TCCATCACCACCTGCACCGCCTGGTCGTACAACGGATCTTGCTCCGCGTCGGCGCCGGGCTGCACTTTGTCGATGCCAACCAGGCTTGGAGTTGGACCCGTTGGGCCGTCAAGAATTTCATCGAGATATTGCGGAGCAGCCGTTTTCTTGAGGTGCCTTACGACGGCATGGACCTCGTGGTCAGCGACAAATGCGCCATGCACGCGCGTTGGCACCGATGTACCGGGCGGCAAGTACAACATGTCGCCGTGACCAAGCAGGGTTTCCGCGCCCATCTGATCGAGGATGGTGCGCGAATCGACCTTGGCCGAAACCTGGAATGCGATGCGCGTTGGCACATTCGCTTTGATCAGACCCGTAATTACATCCACCGAAGGACGCTGCGTGGCCAGCAGCATGTGTATACCGGATGCGCGCGCTTTCTGTGCCAGCCTGGCGATGAGTTCTTCGACCTTCTTGCCGACGATCATCATCATGTCTGCCAGCTCATCGATAATAATGACGATATACGGCAGCGGTACCAGCGTTGGATGCTCGACGGGCTTGTCTTCATCCTCGAGCGGTGGCGGCGTGAAGGTTGGGTCCTTAATGGGCTCGCCAGCAGCAATCGCTTCTTTGATTTTGCGGTTGTAGCCGCCGATATTGCGCACGCCCATTGCCGACATCAGACGGTAGCGCCTGTCCATTTCGGCTACGCACCAGCGCAACGCGTTGGCTGCTTCTGACATATCGGTGACGACCGGCGTCAGCAGGTGTGGAATGCCCTCGTACACCGACAACTCCAGCATCTTCGGGTCAACCATGATCAAGCGCACCTGCTCAGGCTGCGTCTTGTACAACAGGCTTAGCACCATCGCGTTAATCGCAACGGACTTGCCCGAGCCTGTCGTGCCAGCAATGAGCAAATGCGGCATGCGCGCAAGATCAGCAACAACAGATTGACCGCCAATATCTTTACCCAACGCGAGCGTCAATGGCGAGGACGAATCGTCATAAGCGCGCGATTTCAGAATCTCGCCCAAAGTCACCAGTTCGCGATTCTCGTTCGGAATCTCGAGGCCAACAAACGACTTGCCTGGAATAACTTCGACAACGCGTACGCTTACGACCGACAGCGATCGCGCAATGTCTTTTGCGAGGTTCGAGATCTGGCTCACTTTTACGCCGGGTGCCGGATCCAGTTCAAACCGGGTGATGATGGGGCCCGGATGTACGGACTTGACCTCGACATCCACGCCAAAGTCCTTGAGCTTGAGTTCAACCAGTCGCGACATCCCCTCCAGCGACTCTTCCGAATAGCCCTTCGGTTGTATGGGAGGATCGTCGAGCAGCGATAACGGCGGCAATTCACCGGAGTCCGACGACTCAAACAGCGGCACTTGCCGCTCGCGTTCGGCGCGAACGCTGGTCTCAAGCGCAGGCAACACCGGTTCGATACGTGGCCGTGAGCGCCCTGCCGTGCGCTTTTTTTCAACCTCGATTATGTCCTTGCGCACCGCGCTCTGGCGTCGTCCTTCTGCCCTGTCGCGCAATTCGCCGATCTTGAACTGGGCTTTTTCGTACCCTAACAGGCACCAGTGGCCGATACGGTCCATTACGCTGAACCACGAAATGCCAAGAAACAGGGAGAGCGATGCTACCCAGATGACGAACAACAGCGTGCTCGCGCCAAGCAACTTCATCACGGCCTCCAGCCGCAAACCGACGATCCGGCCCATGATGCCGCCAGCCGTCTCATTGAAACCGGCCGGGGAAAAATGCAACGTGGCCAGCGCACAGCTCGTTATGAGCGTCGCGAAGAAACCGCTCAGGCGCAGCGTGTAATCCATGCGTGTCAGAATTTGTTGCGTCTTCTGCTCGCGATACAGCATCCAGCCAAGATAGACGACCATTACCGTAAACAAATAGGCCGGACGTCCGAAGAAATTGAACAACAGGCCGGCCGCGAGCGCGCCTACGTGGCCAACGCCATTGTTGACGTTGCCAGTGCTGGTCACCTGGAAGAAGCTCGGATCGGCCGCGTCGTAGGTAAACAACGCGTACCAAAGTATCATTGCCAGAACGCCGAACACGACCAGCGCGCCCTCTCGCAATGCGAGCGAGACCTGCGCGGATAAACCGGCTACTGTTTTAGTCTTCTTTTGGGCTCTTGCCATATCTACAGTAAACTAAATGTCGTCATTACTAAGCGGCATACAAACGCCCGCTTCATACCCTTGAAAGATCGACCGCTGGCCGTATTTCGTGGGATCAAGCGGGCAATAGTCGTGCCTGAACGAATAAGGACAAATTATACATGAGTGATTTGAGACATATGCGGCTTGTGATACTCGGCTCCGGCCCGGCCGGCTACTCGGCCGCCATTTATGCGGCGCGCGCGAACCTCGATCCGGTCGTTATAACCGGCATCGAGCAGGGCGGCCAGCTGATGACAACCACCGACGTGGACAACTGGCCCGGCGACGTTGAAGGCCTGCAGGGACCGGATCTTATGGATCGCATGCTGCGCCACGCGCAGCGGTTCGATACCGAAATTGTCAACGATCACATCCACACCGCAGACCTGTCCGCACGTCCTTTCAAGCTCACAGGCGACTACGGCACCTACACTTGTGACGCTTTGATTATTTCAACAGGCGCAACGGCTATGTATCTCGGCCTCCCTTCCGAGGAAGCTTTCAAAGGCCGTGGTGTATCTGCTTGCGCAACCTGCGATGGGTTTTTCTACCGTGGCAAGGATGTCGCAGTCATTGGCGGCGGCAATACAGCCGCTGAAGAAGCCCTGTACCTGAGCAATATCGCGTCTAAAGTCACCCTGGTGCATCGGCGCGACGAATTGCGCGCCGAGAAGATCCTGCAAGACCATTTGTTCGAAAAAGAGAAAGAAGGAAAAATCGAATTTCGCTGGGACAGCAATCTCGACGAGGTGCTCGGTGACGATTCAGGCGTGACAGGTATGCGCATTAGAAGCGCCAAAGACGCCTCTGAAACCACTGACATCGATCTTGCGGGCATCTTCATTGCCATCGGCCATAAGCCGAATACTTCACTCTTCGACAATCAACTCGACATGAAGAATGGCTACATCACGATCAAATCGGGTATCGAGGGCGGCGCGACAGCAACCAGTATCCCCGGCGTCTTCGCAGCCGGTGACGTTGCCGATCAGATCTACAGGCAAGCCATAACCTCCGCTGGTGCCGGCTGCATGGCCGCGCTGGACGCTGAAAAGTATCTCGATGCGCTCGAAGACAGTGCTGGTAAAAGTTAGTGACGCAATAGACGAGATCGCTGCCGACGAATGGAATAGCCTTGTCGACAGCGACTGCCCGTTCCTGCGACACGAATTCTTGCTGGCCGCAGAACACAGTGGATCAGTGTCGCCGGAAACGGGCTGGGTCCCCCGGCACCTGACCTGCTACGACGATTCGAACAGGCTTCGCGCGGCACTCGTACTTTATGAGAAAAACCACAGTTGGGGCGAGTTCGTCTTCGACTGGGCATGGGCGAATGCCTATGAGCAAGCAGGTTACGACTACTACCCCAAGCTCGTATCAGCGGTGCCGTTCACGCCGGCGCCCGGCAAACGTCTGTTACTGCGCGACCCTGCAGACACCGAGGCAGCCTCTGCTCTGCTTGGGGCGGCCATCAAATTAGCTGAAGAGACCGATTGTTCCTCGGTACATGTCCTGTTTCCTGATGCTGACGAGCTCCCGCTTCTGCGCGAAGCTGGCCTGCATGTGCGCAAGGACTGTCAGTTCCACTGGCACAATCAAGGCTACAAGCAATTCGACGATTTCCTGGCCACGTTCAGCTCAGCAAAGCGCAAGAAAACTCGCCGCGACCGGCGTCGTGTCGCTGAAGCGGGCATATCTTTTCGTCGCCTCAAAGGACATGACCTCGATGATGAAACGTGGAAAATCGTCTATCGGCTCATCAGTGTCACATTCATGCGACGAGGTTCGTTGCCCTATTTCAATCTCGATTTCTTCGCGCAGATCAGTCGCACATTGCCGCAGAACATCCTCGTCATACTGGCAGAAAAAGACGGGCAGGCAATCGCCGCTTCACTTTTCTTCGAGAGTGACGATGTGTTGTACGGTCGGTATTGGGGCAGCAACGGCCACTATGACGCCCTGCACTTCGAAGCCTGCTACTACCAGGGCATTGAATACTGCATCGATACCGGCAAACAGGTTTTCGAGCCCGGAACACAGGGAGAGCATAAGATCAGCAGAGGTTTCGTCCCAACCCCTACCTGGTCTGCGCATTGGTTGAAGCAACCGGAATTTTACTCGGCAATTGGCGACTACCTGAACGAAGAGCGCCGCCATATTGAGCGCTATATGGAGGCAGTCGACGCGCGCAGCCCATACCGAAAAGACGAATCCCAGGATGATACGTGAGCGGCATCCCCATCACCTGGCTGAGCCCTTCGGATCCGCCCGAGGCGTTCCCGGATGTCGATCGCGCATTAGCTGAGCCCGATGGCCTGCTCGCCGCAGGCGGAGATCTCAGTTCAGAGCGATTACTCGTGGCGTATCGCCGCGGCATTTTTCCCTGGTATGAGGAAGGCCAGCCGATTCTTTGGTGGTCGCCGAACCCTCGCTGCATATTGCGCCCTGAGAGCTTTCATGTTGCCAAACGCCTGACTCGGCAAATCAGACGATCGCCGTTGACCGTTTCCTTCAACAGCGCATTCCCGCAGGTCATTCGGGCCTGCGCTGATGATCGTGCCTCGCAAAAGGGGACCTGGATAACACCGCAAATGCTAAGCGCTTACGAGCGACTGCACGATGAGGGATGGGCGCATTCAATTGAAGTCATGGACGACAACGAGCTGGTCGGAGGCGTTTACGGCCTGTGTATCGGCCGCGTGTTTTTCGGCGAATCGATGTTCAGCGCACAAGCCAATGCCTCAAAAATCGCTTTATTTGCCCTGACAAAGCACATGTTGGCCAATAGCATGCCTCTCATCGATTGTCAGGTTGAATCGCCGCACCTGCTAACTCTGGGAGCCACCATGATGCCCCGCGCCGAGTTGGTACGGACGCTGAATGCAACATGCACGCCGGCAGATAAGCATCAAAACTGGCCGTCTGAACCAATAGAGGCCGCAAAATTACTGAACAAATAGCGACTTACCGCATTGCAATAGAGCGTCCGTTTCTGCACAATTCGCGTGCCTTTTCGCACAGAGATCAACATACCTTGGCTAAAGAAGAAGCCTTACAGATGGAAGGAGTCGTCAATGAGACGCTCCCCAATACGACATTTCGGGTAGAACTCGAGAACGGTCATATTGTGACCGCGCATATTTCTGGAAAAATGCGCAAGAATTACATCCGCATTCTGACCGGTGACAAAGTTACGGTCGAACTCACGCCGTACGACCTTTCAAAGGGTCGCATCGTCTACAGAGGACGATAGTTTACGGCAGGTGCTCCAACTCCTTGAGCGCCGCTTCCGCATCCAGCTTCAACGTATCGTCCTTATCGACGGTGATACGCACGTGCCCTCCATCCGCGAGGCTGCCAAATAGCAACTCCTCGGCGAGCGGCCGTTTGATGTGCTCCTGAATAATTCGCGCCATAGGCCTCGCACCCATCTTCGGATCGTAACCACGCTGGGCGATCCATTCGCGTGCAGCATCATCAAGTTCGAACGTGACATTGTTGTTATCGAGTTTTGCTTCGAGTTCGACAACGAGTTTATCGACAACGCGTTTGATTGAATTGATGTCAAGCGACGCAAACTGAATGATGGAATCCAGGCGGTTGCGGAATTCCGGAGAGAACGCCTTGCGAATTATCTCCATGCCATCGCTGCTGTGATCCTGCTGCGTGAAGCCGATGGAAGCTCGGCTCATTTCCTGAGCCCCCGCGTTGGTCGTCATAACAATGATGACATTGCGGAAATCTGCTTTGCGACCGTTGTTGTCCGTCAGTATGCCGTGATCCATCACCTGCAACAGTAGGTTGAATACCTCCGGATGCGCTTTTTCGATTTCGTCGAGCAGTACGACCGCATGCGGGTTTTTGGTGACCGCTTCAGTAAGCAATCCACCCTGATCGAAACCTACGTAACCGGGCGGCGCACCAATAAGGCGAGACACAGCATGCCGTTCCATGTACTCGGACATATCGAAGCGAATAAGCTCGACACCCATGCAAAGAGCAAGTTGGCGAGTAACTTCGGTTTTACCGACACCTGTCGGACCCGCGAAAAGAAACGCACCAATAGGCTTGTCTTCTTCACGCAGCCCCGAACGGGACATCTTGATCGCAGAACCCAAAGCTTCTATGGCTTGGTCCTGACCGAATATCGTTAACTTGAGATCACGTTCGAGTGTACGCAAAGCATCTCTATCGGATGATGAGACACTTTTGGCCGGGATACGCGCCATTTTCGCGATAACGTTCTCGACCATATCAACCGTTACCCGATTGCCCCGCTCCGATTCGGGTTGCAGACGCAGGCTGGCACCCGCCTCGTCAATCACATCGATAGCTTTGTCCGGCAAGTGCCTGTCATTGATATGACGCATCGACAGCTCTGCCGCCGCCTGGAGCGCATCCGAGTCGTACTTGATGCCGTGGTGTTCTTCAAAACGAGATTTCAAACCGTGCAGAATGGCCACTGTCTCTTCGAGGCTCGGCTCCGGCACATCTATTTTCTGGAAACGACGTGCAAGTGCATGATCTTTCTCAAAAATTCCGCGGTACTCAGTATAGGTTGTGGATCCTATGCAGCGGATCTCGCCGTTGGCCAGCACCGGCTTTATGAGATTACTCGCATCCATTACACCACCGGATGCCGCGCCGGCTCCGATAACGGTATGGATCTCGTCGATAAACAGAATTGCACCAGGGTCTTCGCTGACTTCCGCGATTACGCCCTTGAGACGCTTTTCAAAGTCTCCACGGTACTTGGTGCCTGCCACTAACGTGCCCATGTCGAGCGCGTAAATTGTGGAATTGCGTAAAATTTCGGGGACGCGCTCCTCGGTAATCATCCTCGCAAGGCCTTCGGCAAGCGCGGTCTTACCGACGCCGGCATCACCGACGTATAGCGGGTTATTCTTACGACGACGGCACAAGATCTGAACGGTTCGTTCAATTTCGACTTCACGACCTATCAGCGGGTCGATCTTGCCGTCCATAGCCCGCTGGTTGAGGTTGGTCGCATATTGCTGCAGCGCCGATGCCTCCGGCTCCGCCTCACTGTCGAGCGATGACTCTTGCTCATCCCCACCTGACTCGCCGGGCACCTGTGGCAAACCGTGCGAAATGTAATTGATGACGTCCAGCCGCGTGACGTCCTGCAGATCCATCAAATAAACTGCCTGCGACTGCTTTTCACTGAATATGGCAACCAGGACATTGGTGCACGTGACTTCTTTCTTACCACTCGACTGCACGTGGAAAACTGCGCGTTGCAACACACGTTGGAAGCCGAGTGTGGGCTGAACGTCCGTTTCGTCATCCTGCGGCATCAGCGGTGTTTGTTCCTCGACGAACTCGGTCAATTGCCTGCGCAATTCGGGAATGTTCGCGTTGCAGGCTTTGAGGACTTCATAAACCCTGGGAACCTCGAGCAGCGCGAGCAACATGTGCTCGACTGTCATGAACTCATGACGGAGGTCACGAGCCTGCTGGAAGGCCTCGTTCAGGCAAAACTCGAGTTCGCTGCTTAACATATAGCTATCTTAACCCCTTCAAGACTCTTCCATCGTGCATAACAATGGATGCTGGTGTTGCTTGGATATACCCATCACCTGGGCAACTTTAGTTTCCGCGATCTCGAAATTGAACACACCGCAGACACCCTTACCTTTCGTATGTACCTCTAACATGACCTGTGTTGCGCGAGTACGTTCCATACCGAAAACGGATTCAAGTATATCGACAACAAACTCCATCGGCGTGAAGTCATCGTTTATCAGCACCACGCGGTACAACGGAGGTCGTTTTACTCTTGGGCGCGCCTCTTCAACGGCAAGCTCGTAGCCATCAGCGCGGTCTTTGTCAGGTCGGTTTTCGCTCATCGGTCCTATTTCAATCTCTATTTATGCTGGCATATGTCACTAATTTGACCCTGCCCGGTTACTGGCGGGTTATTATATATGGGCTCACGATGTCGATCTCCAAGTCTGATTCATGAGTTTTTTGCAATTCTCGGAATCCGGTTCACCCTCCAGAGATCGATTACCCGGGAATTGAGGGTCTATATCCTTGCAAAATATAGGTTTTTTGCCCTTTCGGGCTTGTTTGCAGCTGTCGTCAACCCGTATCATCTTGGCGCTGCGTTTATAGCTACATCAAGGTTAATAAAAAAAGTCCACTTTATTATGACGAGCGAAGCAAAATGGTCCGATTTCGCAAGCATGGACGGCGCGAAGACAGTCGCCGCTGCCAATCGCTTGTTGCCGGCATGGCTTAGCCTGCTGCTCGTTGTCGTCATTGCCTGGCAGTTAGCTCGAATCATCTGGATGCTGGTACCGGGCCCGGCGGCCGGCGACGCCATCCAGGCGCCGCCTCAGTCGATCTCACTACAAAGCGCCGGGGCAGACTCGGCCAACGCCCAGGACATAGCCGACGCCCATATCTTCGGTATAGCAAACAGCGAGTCCGAGCTAGCTCTACAACCCGTTGTCGGTGAAACCGATAACCTTAGCGATACGCGCCTTTCGAATTTATCACTGAAGGGCACTATCGCTTCTACGCCAGCCGACATGGCCGTCGCCATCATTGCCGACGGTGCCAATGAAGAAAAAGTCTATACGATCGGTCAGTCCGTTACTTCAGGCGCAACACTGCATGCGGTGTATGCGGACCGTGTCGTCCTCAACGAAAACGGCGTACTCACCAATCTCAAATTGCCGAAAGACTTTCCGAAAAGCGCGGCAACGGTCGCCAGGCGTGACACCACAGTACGCAACCGAGCCAGAACTAATACGCAAAGCATCCAGTCTGTTGTCGCCAAAAACGTCTCACGGCTGGCTGACGTCATTCGTCCAACGCCATATTTCGTTAATGGTCAGCAGCAGGGCTATCGAGTGTACCCGGGCCGCAATCGCGAACAATTTGCCTCGCTCGGCTTGCGCCCGGGCGACTTGATCAAAGACATCGATGGCCAGGCATTATCTGACCCGTCGCAGGCAATGAAAATATTTCAGTCAATGGACAGCGCAGATCAGGTGTCCGTCACCGTTGAACGCAATGGACAACCGCAAGTCCTTGTACTTAGCACCAGTCAACTCGACCTTGGGGACGAGACCGAAGAATGAATAACAAGCTACCCACATTATCGAGAGCCCGGCTTATTGTCGCGCTTACTTTCTGCAGCCTTCTTGCTTTGCCGTCTGCCTGGAGCCAACAGGCTACGGTTACGCCTAACTATAAAGAAGCTGACATCCGTCAGATCGTCGAGGCAGTCGGTGAAGTAACGCAGAAAAACTTCATTATTGACCCGCGTGTCAATGCCAAAGTGACGATGTTGTCATCAACACCAATGACGCCGGACGCCTTTTACGAGGCGTTTCTTTCGATCTTGCAGGTACATGGTTACATCGCCGTTACCTCGGGCGATCTCATCAAGATTGTGCCTGACGCAACTGCGCGGCAGTACGCCGGCCCGCTTGGTACATTGAGTTCTGCCGGTGCAGACGACATCGTTACACAGGTTGTTCAGGTCAATAATGTGGGCGCTGCGCAACTCGTACCGATTCTGCGGCCGCTGATTCCACAATACGGACACCTCGCTGCGCACCCCGGTTCGAACATGCTCATTATTTCGGATCGTGCCGCCAACGTGAATCGTATGATCACGATAGTCCGCCGCATCGACCAGTCCAGCGACGAGGACATCGAGGTAGTGCGGCTCGAGCATGCGTCGGCTGCGGAGATTGTCCGAATCCTCACAACTCTCGCGCAGCAGCCACGTGCTGATGGGGTGCCGGCCACCACCAGCCTCGTAGCCGATGCTCGTACAAACAGCGTCCTTATCGGCGGAGACAAGACCGAGAGGCTCAGGCTACGTGCACTTATCGCACACCTGGACACGCCGCTTGAAGACGGTGGCGATACACAGGTTCGCTATCTGCGTTACGCAGATGCAGAGGAACTGTCCACGAAGCTGCAGACTCATTTCACGGCTCAATTACAGGCTACTACCGGTCAGGCAGCGGGCGCTACGGCAGCTAATCCGGTAAGCGTTTGGGCAGACACCCAAACGAATGCGCTTATCGTAAACGCGCCGCCGAAGATGATGCGATCGCTGATGCAAATCGTCGACAAACTCGACATTCGGCGCGCGCAGGTGCTGGTTGAGGCAATTATTGTCGAAGTCATTGCTGACAAGACTTCGGAGCTCGGAGTTACTTGGGCTGTCGGAGATTCCGGCTCAAATACACCGGTTGGTGTCACTAACTTCCCTGACTTCGGGCCGGGCATCGTGCAACTCGGTGCTGTTGCCGGCAGTGGTGGCGCGGTAGATCCAAGCGGGCTGATCGGCGAGGGATTCACGATGGGCCTTGGGCGCATTAGTGAGTCCGGCATCAGTTTTGGTGCAATTATCCGCGCGCTAAATGGCGATGCGGATACCAATATTATTTCGACGCCCTCGATCGTTACTACGGACAACGAAGAAGCAACGCTCAACGTCGGTCAGGAAGTGCCTTTTGTCACCGGCTCGTATTCGAATACAGGTACTGGCGGCAGCACGGGTGGAGTCAATCCGTTCCAGACCATTCAGCGTCAGCAAATCGGCGTGAAACTGGCCATTACGCCGCAGATAAACGAAGGCGATTCTCTGCTACTGAAAATTTCGCAGGAAATCTCAAGCATTGCACAGTCTGCGGCCGGCGCGGTCGACCTTATTACCAATCAACGCATCATTGAGACAACCGTCATCATCGACGACGGCGAAATACTAGTTCTGGGCGGCCTTCTTGAAGATGTACTGCGAGAAAGCGACCAGCGCGTGCCCATACTTGGACGAATCCCGATACTCGGAAACCTGTTCCGCAGCCGCAAGACAGACAAGGTCAAGACTAACCTGCTGGTCTTTATTCGTGCCAAGATTCTTCGCGACGCATCGCACACATCGTTCGAGACCAACGCGAAGTACAACTATATTCGCGACATTCAACAAGGCAACCAGGGCGGAGGCGTTGCTCTGATGCCCCAACATGACAGGCCGATCCTGCCAGCACTCGAGAGCGAAGAGCAACCGAGCGAAGATGACGAGTAACGATCAACCTGTGACTAGCCGCGTACTGCCCTTTTCTTTCGCGAAACGTCACGGAGTTCTAATTCGTGAAGTAACAGGAGAGACCGCCGACGCGGTCTATCGCCCCGGGGTATCACCTCTGAGTCTTGCAGAGGCGCGGCGCTTCGCCGGTATCCCGCTGAATCTTTCACGAGTATCGGTTGAAGCCTTCGACGCATTGCTGCAGGAGTCGTACGAGCAAGGCAGTAGCAAGGCCATGCACATGGTCGATGGACTGGACGACGAGTTGGATCTGACACAGGTTGCTCAGGAGCTGCAGGGTCCGTTAGACCTTCTCGAAAGTGACGATGACGCACCGATAATTCGCTTCATCAACGCAGTGCTGACTGAGGCCGTCAAGGACAATGCTTCAGACGTTCATATCGAACCCTACGAGAATCGGCTCGGTGTTCGCTTCCGAATCGACGGCGTGCTGCGTGAAATTCTCGAAACTCGGCGCGCACTCGCCCCTCTTGTGGCGTCCCGTATCAAAGTCATGTCCAAGCTCGACATCGCCGAAAAACGCCTGCCCCAGGACGGTCGCATTTCCCTGCGCATCGCCGGAAGAGCGGTTGACGTGCGTGTATCAACAATGCCGTCAGGCCATGGCGAGCGAGTGGTTCTGCGGCTTCTGGACAAGCAAGCCGGCCGACTGGAGCTGACCTCCCTTGGCATGGACCCTGATAGCCAGGCGACAATGGACAGCCTGATCCACAAGCCGCACGGCATTATTCTCGTCACAGGACCGACAGGCTCCGGTAAGACGACAACACTGTACGCCGCGCTCGAACGCATTAACGACAACACACGCAATATCATGACCGTTGAAGATCCGATCGAGTACTTTATCGACGGCATCGGCCAGACACAGGTCAACACGAAGGTCGAAATGACTTTCGCACGTGGCCTGCGGGCAATCCTGCGACAAGATCCGGACGTGGTGATGGTCGGTGAGATTCGCGATTTGGAGACCGCCGAAATTGCGGTGCAAGCCAGTTTGACGGGCCACCTGGTGCTATCGACTCTGCACACCAACACAGCATCGGGTGCCGTTACGCGGCTCCGGGACATGGGTGTCGAACCCTTCCTTCTGTCGTCAAGCCTTATTGGCGTGCTGGCGCAACGTCTCGTGCGTGTCCTTGACGACACGACCAAAGTGCCGCACACAGCGACCGAGTACGAATGCAATATTCTGGGTGTCGATCCCGCAGATCCGCCAACCCTGTACCACCCCGGGGAAGGAACGAATGGCGGCTTCGTCGGACGCACAGGTATATACGAGCTCATTGCTGTCGATGACGAAATGCGCGCAATGGTTCACAACGGCGTGAGTGAGCAGGATCTCGATCGCCATGCCAGAAAGTCCAGCCCGAGCATCCGCGCTGATGGTCGTCGCAGAGTTCTCGAAGGAACCACCACCCTGGAAGAGTTACTGCGCGTAACTCGAGAGGACTAACGCCGAAGTATGGGCGCCTACGAATACGTTGCACTGGACAAAGCCGGTAAGGAGTCCAAAGGACTTATTGAGGGCGATACTCCCAAGCATGTCCGGCAGGTTCTTCGTGAACGTCACCTGCTTCCGGTACAGGTTACTGAAGTTGCAAAAAAGGAAGCTCGTCGACAGCGCAGTTTCTCCTTGCGCAGCGGCATGTCATCGGGCGAACTCGCGCTAATTACGCGCCAGCTGGCATCGCTGTCCCAATCGGGTCTGCCGCTTGAAGAAGCCTTGCTCGCCGTCGGTCAGCAAAATGACCAGCCGCGCACGAAAAGCATTTTGCTCGGCGTGCGCTCCAAGGTAATGGAAGGACACTCTCTCGCGGACGGGTTCGGAGAATTCCCTCAGGCGTTTCCCGAGTTGTATCGCGCCACAGTCGCCGCCGGTGAGCAATCGGGTCACCTCGACATTGTGCTCGAGCGACTTGCTGAATACACAGAAGCGCGGCAAACCCTGCGGCAGACCGTTACAAACGCATTGATCTACCCTATCGTTCTGGTAGTAATGGCCGTCGCCATCATCAGTTTCATGCTTGCTTCAGTCGTACCGAAGATTGTCGGTGTTTTCGAAAATACCGGCGGCGAGCTACCGGGCCTTACCCGCGGGCTCATCGCCAGCAGCGACTTTCTTCGCGATCACTGGTTATTGTTGATCATCGGAGTTGGGGCATTTGTCTACACCGTATGGCGGTTGCTACAAAAAGATGGTCCCAAGCGTCGCTATCACCAGTTCTTGTTAAGGATGCCAATTGCGGGCAAGCTGACTCGTGGCGTCAATACGGCCCGATTCACGCGCACATTGAGCATTCTCGCCGGTAGCGGCGTGCCCATCCTGGATGCGCTGAAAATTGCTGCGGAAGTTATCGAAAATCTACCCATGCGCGATGCGGTTAATGATGCAGCTTTGCGTGTTCGTGAGGGCGCCTCGATTAGTGGCTCTTTGGATGAGAGCAAACTATTTCCGCCGATGATGATCCACCTGATCTCGAGTGGCGAAGCGGGCGGCCGCCTTGAAGAGATGCTATCGCGGGCAGCAACTAACCAGGAAAGAGAGGTTAATGGCCTTATCGCAACACTGCTCGGTATCCTGCAACCTCTGCTCATTGTGGCCATGGGTGGTATCGTAATGATGATCGTGCTGGCCATACTCCTGCCTATCTTTGAGATCAACAATCTGATTCGTTGACCGATCGGCCCGACCCCCGCTCAATCACCTTTCATGAAAGCAAGACCTGCGTTGTTGCAGCCCGTTTTCTTTCGCGGTATATAGTCAGTGTATGGTTACATGGCCTGATTTCTGTTGATCTGATTATTGCGCGAGGGCATAGCAATGAACGGTGAAATTACTGATAACGAAGAGCTGGATGATGTCGCAGAAGACGTCGCGAAAGACGTCGCAAAAGACGTCGAACTTGATGATGGTGATCTTGCCAACGTTGGTGATCTATCCGTTGAGATAAACGTCGACGAGCTTGTTGCGAAAATCGAAGCAGATGACGATGATGATGCATCGGGAAAGAAAGAGGTTCACCGGCGCATGGAAGAGCTAAACGAGCAGCGTAAAGTTGAAGAAGATGTAGATAGTACGTTCAATTTCAACCTGGACGACGAGCTTTAAGTACTGTCGCGGCTGAAGCCGCTCCCACAGTTCTTCCAGACTTCCCACGTGGCTCAATAGCAATGTGGGAGCGGCTTCTCCCCTCAAGGGGGATACTAAGCCGCGACTGTTAGCGGAAGTCTCTCGACCTAAGCTCCAGATTCCCCAACATGTCGGTGTGATCGACTATCTGTTTTGCGATCACATGAATCACCTCACCCTCAATCTGTAATTCACCCTGCACACCCATTAGCCGTGCATTCAACAGTGTCGCTCGACAGTCTTCCGCAACCTGTTTCCACACAATGAGATTTACATGGCCTGTTTCGTCTTCGAGCGTGACGAACGTAACGCCACTTGCCGTACCAGGGCGCTGTTTCGTAATGACAAGACCAGCAACGCCAAGCACAGTGCCGCTCACAAGATCCGCCAGGTGTCCGGCCTGCAAATAGCGATAGCGATCCAGCCTGTGGCGTAACAGGTGCAACGGGTGGCGGCCGAGCGTCAAGCCCTGGCTCTGGTAATCAGCCACAATGTCCTGACCCTCAGTCGGTTTTTTCAGCAACGGCGCAGGCTCATAGCGCTGCAACGATGACAACAGTGGCGTCGGCTTCTCGACGCCAGCAACCGCCCAACGTGCCCGGTGGCGATGCCCTTCCAGCACTTCGAGTGCACCCGCCGATGCCAATGCACCGAGCTCGCGGCGATCGAGCCGGGCTTTCTCAAGCAGCTGCTGAGTGCTGAGATACGCTCCAGCCCCACGCTCAGCGACGATGCGTCGGCCGGCATCTTCCGAGAGCCCCTTGACGACTCTGAGCCCGAGTCGCAACACTGCCTGCCCGTCTTTTCCCGCCTCGAGCGTGCAATCCCAGTAGCTCCGATTGATATCAACCGACCGAATCTCGGTACCGTGCCTTCTAAGATCCTGGGTCAACTGCGAGGCGGAATAAAAACCCATGGGCTGGCTATTCAGGAGCGCTGCAGTAAATGCCGCCGGTTGATGACATTTAAGCCACGATGACACGTACACGAGCAGCGCAAAGCTCGCTGAATGTGACTCGGGAAAACCGTATTCGCCGAAGCCTTCTATTTGCCGGAATATCTGCCGCGCGAATTCTTCTTTGTAACCGCGCTCGCGCATGCCGTTGATAAGCTTTTCCTCGAATGGCCCCAAACCACCGCGGCGTTTCCATGCAGCCATCGCCCGTCGGAGTTGATCGGCCTCTCCCGGCGTGAAGCCGGCAGCAACGACAGCCAGCCGCATGACCTGTTCCTGGAAGATCGGTACACCGAGCGTTCGCTGCAATACACCTTTAACGTCCTCACTGGGATAGTCCACAGCCTCTTCACCACTGCGCCGGCGCAGATACGGGTGCACCATATCGCCCTGAATCGGACCCGGACGAATAATGGCAACCTCCACCACGAGGTCGTAATAGCAGCGTGGCCGCAGGCGCGGCAGCATCGCCATCTGTGCGCGTGATTCGATCTGAAATACGCCCATCGTGTCGCCCTTGCAGATCATGTCGTAAACGAGCGGATCCTCGGCTGGCACGGTAGCGAGCGTCAGTTGCTGCCCGTCGAACGCACGGATCAGATCAAAACTGCGACGAATGGCGGTGAGCATGCCCAGGCCGAGCACGTCCACCTTGAGCAGCCCGAGGTCTTCGAGGTCGGTCTTTTCCCATTGAATAACGGTGCGATCCGGCATGGCCGCATTCTCGATCGGCACGAGTTCGGATAAGGCCCTGTTTGAAATTACAAAACCGCCAACGTGCTGCGATAAATGCCGTGGAAAGCTGAGTATTTCGCGCACCAGGTACAAAAGTCGTTTGATGATTGGGCTATCGGGGTCGAGGCCCGCTTCGAGGATGCGGCTGTCATCGATGCCCTGCCCATCCCACCACTGCATCGAGCGTGCAAGCCGCCCGACCTGTAAATCGCTCAGCCCGAGCGACTTGCCAACATCCCGTAGCGCGCTGCGTGGCCGGTAAGTAATAACAGTGGCTGCCAGTGCTGCGCGTTCCCTGCCGTATTTTTCGTAGATGTACTGAATGACTTCTTCGCGACGCTCATGCTCGAAGTCGACGTCGATATCCGGCGGCTCATTGCGTTCTTTCGATATGAAGCGCTCGACAAGCATGGCCATACGGCCTGGATCGACCTCTGTGATGCCCAGGCAAAAACACACGGCCGAGTTCGCGGCGGAACCACGCCCCTGGCACAGGATATTTTGCGAACGTGCAAACGCAACGATGTCGTAGACCGTCAGAAAGTAAGGTTCGTACTTGAGGTCGGCAATCAGTCGGAACTCATGTTCGACAAGTTCGATAACTTTTCGCGGCACCCCATCGGGCCAGCGTCGCCGCATACCCTGCTCTGTCAGGCTGCGCAGATAACTTGCCGGTGTCTGGCCATCGGGAACGATTTCGTCCGGGTATTCGTAACGCAGTTCGTCGAGCGAAAAATTAATGCTGTCCGCTATACGCACGGTCTCGGCAAGTAGCTCGCGCGGATAAACATGCTGTAACACTTGCAAAGAACGCAGGTGTCGTTCGCCGTTCGGGTAGAGTGCAAAACCGGCCTTGTCGACAGTGACGCCTTCTCGTATCGCCGTTAGCGTGTCCTGCAAAATGCGCCGTGACCGACAATGCATGTGCACGTCACCGCAAGCAACAAGCGGTAGCTTGAGTCGTTGTCCTTCTACGCGAAGTTTTTCCAGCTGCTGGCGTTGCCGCCCGTCAGCCAGCAACTCAACGGCAATCCACAGGCGGTCACGAAACGTTTCGCGTATCCAGTGATCTTCAACATCGAGCGATAACGTTGCATCGGGCACCCAGAGTACAACGCAACCAGGCAAGCCCGCTTCGAAGGCAAGACGAGTTAATGCGTACGAACCTTTATCCGCGGCTCGACGGGCTTTCGTCACAAGCTCACAGAGCGCCGCATACCCCTCGCGATTTTGCGCCAGTGCAACGAGCTTGCGACCACTGCGTAACTTCAGCTCAGAACCAAAGATGAGTTTTTTAAGGCCGTGTTGCTTCGCTGCCGTGTGTGCGCGCACGATGCCCGACATCGAGCACTCATCAGTAATAGCGAGTGCCTCATAGCCGAGTGCGGCAGCAGTTTCTACGAGCTCTTCAGGGTGGGATGCACCGCGCAGGAAGGTGAAATTACTGAGTGCATGCAGTTCGGCATAGCCACTCACCCGAAGAAGCCGTGCAGATACCAGGTCAACTCACGGCTGCGCTTGCGAAACACCCATAAACGTATGCCATGCGGATTAACCGCCGTGAAATAGTCGCGTGCGATACCGTCTTCATCCCACCAGCCAGTCTCCAGCCGCTCGGGACCTTCGAGTAAGGTCAGGCGCCCCCGGTGCAACGGATAGCCGTCCTCGGCAGCTAACACAGCAGGTTCGGGTAACATCCACAGCGGGCGCTGCAGGCTCTGCCTGAGTAATGAGGTAGTCGTGTTCGCCTTCCCCCCGAGCAGGCTGTGCCAGCGCCAGGCGAGTTGTGGCCGATGCTCTGCAACCGTCGTGACACCCGAGACAGACTGGTTGCCGACACGCGCGGCCAACCGCTCGGCGAGTTGCGCCATCGAGTACCGCAGCTTTTGCTCGCGGGTTTTGTCACCAAACCTCAGCCGCCCGGACTCGGCACACAAAGCCTGGCTATGGCCACCGCGCAAGCGAACCGTGATGACGGGCTCGGGTAATGTCAGTTGTTCGAAACGGATACGCAGTAAATCAAACCAGTGATCTGCCGACCGCTCCGACTCGGCGCAACCCAGTGTTAATTGCGTCGCGGGGCTGCGCAGGTGAAAGAAACTGAATAACACACGTTGTGTACCGAGTTGCCGCGTCAATAGAAAACGTTCAAACGAAAGTAATAATTCCCGACAGATAGCCAGCAACAACTCGCGGTCACTTTGCTCCTCGGTCATCTCATGATCGGCACAAAAACGTTCGGGCGCCCGCCAACTGCTGCGCGGATCTGGCAAGCGCCCCAATGCCCGGTCAAGTTCGATCAATCGTTGCGGCCCGAAACGTCGTGCGAACCCATCTCTGGGCAAACGCAGGCAATCACCGACACTTCTGATGCCCATACCAACGAGTGATTTGCACACCGTATCGGGCCAGTCGAAACAGCTCAGCGGTAAGCTGCGCAACGCAGCGCCCAGGTTTACCGGCTCACGAATGCAGGCACGGCGCCGACCCCTTGCAAGCCAGGTCGCCGCAAGCGGTGTTGGCGCGATGGCCAGTAATGCGCTGAAGCCTTGTTCTTCAAGACCCGCGGCAAGTTGCTGCCGCAAGCGCAACAAACCACCGTAAAGCCGCAAACTGCCGGCGATCTCCAGCAGCAAAATATTGCTGCCAGCGAAACAAACGACAGATGTAAATTGCTCAAGCCACGTTGCCAGGTGTTCGAGTACCTGTTGTTCAGTAAGCCGGTTGCGCTCCTCAACCCTGAGTGCTGGTAAAAGTGCGAGTGCCGCGTTCGCCGACTGACCCGGCATGACGCCAACAGCCTCCGCTGCTGCCGAAGCCAGTAACACGCGATGAATGCCCTTCTGTTCCTCAACCACCACCCTGGCCTCATCGCCAGTCCCACAAGCCTCGAGTGGCAGGTTCGGCAGGTAGACACAAAACCACAGCCGTTTGGGAACAGTTGCCGTTACAAACTTCGGGGCTGCCTTTGGCTCCGCAAGCGGCAGCGAACGCTGTCTTAGCAGCCCCTTATTGGAGCGATGCTTAGGTGCTGTCGACATACGCTAGAGCACATCATGCAACACGGCCGGTCGACCGCCACGGCTTTTCAAAATGGAAAGACGCGTGCCTGCAGCACTCGATTGCAACTCAATACGAAGAGCCGCAGCAGAAGCTTCGCTGCGAACAGCCGCAGGGCGAAATGCGATAGCCCAGCTGTTGCCCTTTTCGGCTGCCAGCTGCAAACGCCGGCCGGCCTGGTCGTCGAGCGCTTCGGGCCACAGCAACACGGCGGCGCAGGTACCCGATGCCAGTGCCTGTTCGGCCGACCAGAGCATTTCGTTGTCATTTTTCGGCCGCACGATAAGCATCCGTGACAGATCTATGCCCCATTGCTGTAACGCGGGTGGATACGGTTGAAACGGCGGTGCCACCCAGGCTATCCAGCCAGGCTCGAGGAAGTCTGCACTGCTATCTTCGGCACTGAGCTGCGCCAGTGCCGGCATCAGCAAGCGCAGCTCGCCGATACCGTATTGCTCGACAAGAATTTCAGTTAAGGAAGATTGTGGCCAGCCGCCGCCGGGAAGGTGACGATCGAGTGCCTCGTAGCCACTTGCCAACCCCGTGTTTGCATGTGCCCGGTTATGCCCACGCCAGACGCGCGGGTTCTCAAGCAATTTGTCGAGGGAGGTTGAATCACGCTGCATCGCATAAACGCCTAATGCAATGGCATACCATCACGGATAACGCCAACGACAACACCTTCGATGACCATCATCTGCTCCGTGAGGTCGACATGTATCGTGTCGAAGTCTTCATTCTCGGGCATCAACTCAACAATCGAGCCCTTCTGGCGATAACGCTTAACAGTGACTTCATCGTCGAGCCGGGCAACAATAATCTGCCGGCTGCGAACTTCGGGTGTGCGATGTACCGCCACGAGATCGCCATCGAGAATGCCGGCATTTTTCATACTCATGCCATGCACCCGCAACAGGTAATGCGGTTTTGGATTGAACAACTGAGGATCGATCCTGTAATGCGTCTCGATATGTTCCTCGGCGAGGATAGGACTACCGGCCGCAACCCGACCAACCAGCGGCAAACCTATTTGGTCACGTAGCGAGTCCTTAAGCTGGATACCACGCGACGCACCAGGTATGAGTTCGAGCACGCCCTTCTTCTGCAGAGCACGTAAATGTTCCTCGGCTGCATTGGCCGACTTGAAACCGAGCTCGCGAGCGATCTCGGCACGCGTCGGTGGCATGCCGGTTTCGGCGATAAAGTCTTGAACCATCTCGAGAATTTGTGATTGTCTGGGGGTTAGTGGTCGCATTTAAGCAGTCCTGTATATATTCACAGTGCATGTGATTATATACAGTACTGCGATCAGTGCAAGCACAACCAACGAACAGGTTCATGGCGAACCGCGTTGAGAATGATTTGCATCGCGACTGATCTGTCGCCGGTCAACGACAAACTGCAATAAAAACAGTGATTTTCATTGCGACGGCGCGCAGATTGGGAAATAATGCGCCTGCAATTATATCCCTACAGAGGAACTTTGGATGATGAACAAGACTGGACTCAAATTAAGTGCATTGCTGCTCGTTGGCGCACTCGCAACAGGCTGTGTAAACACAGCAGAAATCGAAGCAACGGCCAACCGTGCCGCTTCAGACGCAGCCGCTGCTGCATCTGCTGCCGAGGCTGCTCGTGCCTCTGCTGATCGCGCTGCTCAATCTGCAGCTGCCGCTCAGAGCACTGCTGACCAGGCGCTCTCAGGCTCAACAGAAGCTCAGGCTTGCTGCGAAGCAAACCGCGAGAGCATGGAACGTATGTTCAAGAAGACGATGTCGAAGTAACACAGACTAAGAGCTTCTATTGAGACGCCGCGCTTGTCGCGGCGTTTTTTATTCCCTGTCCGACGGCCGTCGGGATGCCATCAGATCGATCAATGATTTGCTCGGCAAGATACCAGTCCAGTCGCCCCGCACGCACACCCGTCACGGCGATGAATTGTTCCGTCACGTAGGTGAGCGGATCTTTGCCAGCGACTTCGACAGACACGGGCGCATCCACCTCGTCTACAACGACCTCATCCTGCGTCGGCTCATCGACCGTCGGTGACGCCATCTCCAGAATCGGATGGACTTCCATAACAAGCTCATTGCCACTCCAGCCAATCTTGACGGGCTCGTTGATAATCCGCACGGCCGTGTTAGTGCCAACCTGGCCAAACAGATACCTGATGTCTTCCGGGAACATTCGCACACAACCATGTGTGACGCGCATGCCGACGCCAGCTGGCCGGTTCGTGCTGTGAATCAGGTAACCCGGCAAACCCAGGCGCATCGCAAACTCACCGAGCGGGTTATCCGGCCCGGGCGGCACAATACGGGGCAGCGGATCACCGTCTGCCGCGTGTTCGTCGAGTACCGACTGCGGCACATACCAACTGGGGTTACGAACCTTGGAAATGACGCTGGTCAGACCCAGCGGTGTTTCCCAATCCATGCGACCGATACTGATCGGATACGTCATGACGTACGCCGGCTCGCCCTCCTTTGGTTTGGGAAAATAGTAAAGACGGTATTCAGCAAGGTTTAGCACCACGCCAGTGCGTATACCGGCCGGCAATACGAAACGCGTCGGCAAGATCACCTCGGTACCTTCACCGGGAACCCAGACGTTGACGTCGGGATTGGCTCGTACGATGTCCTGATAGCCGAGCCCGTGGCGGCGCGCAATATCGATAAGCGTGTCTTCGTGACGCGCGGTTATGGTCGACATCGCACCGATGACGTCATGCCCTTGCGGCGGTAATTCATAGATCTCGGCACGCGATGTGTCTACGACAGCAGCGCAGATAAGCAATACGACCAGGCCTAGCTGCCTCACTGACCGGCCTCATCAGCGCCAATCACTTCGGTTTCGCATTCGGCTGCAGCAAGCCATTCCTGCAGCGCCTCGCTTTCGAGTACGCGATGTGGGTAAAAACCCGCGGAATCCGGCAAGTTGATGCCGTAAGTGCGAAAGCGCAGCACGACAGGCGCAAACATGGCATCCGCAATTGTGAAGTGACCGAACAACCAACCATTGTCGCCGCTGAAACGACGGTGACAATCAGACCAGATCGCGATAATGCGGTCGATATCGTGAGCCAGTTCATCCGGAAGATGAACCTTACGGCCCATCGCACGGCAATTCATGGGCATGCCTTCCCTGAGGTCGAGAAAACCCGCGTGCATCTCGGCGCTGATGCTGCGCGCGTACGCCCGACGACCAGCGTCTTCCGGCCAAAGTTTTTTATCTGGCCAGCGCTCAGCGATTGTTTCACTGATCGCGAGCGTATCCCAAATTGTCGTATCGCCAATTTGCAGGATAGGAACGGTTCTGCCCGCCTCGAACTCCGCTATTTCATGCGCTGTCGTGTCCGTATCGAGCAAGATTCTGTGTTCATCGAAGTCGATACCGGCTTCTTTGAGCAATAGCCACGGCCGCAGCGACCAGGATGAGTAATTCTTGTTACCGATTATGAGTTTAGGTTTCATGTCCGTGCTTCTGTTTGCCACGCCGTATGGTAAACCATTGATACGTCTCGCGTCGTGCGCCAATTGGAATTTTGGTCGGTTCTGCGATTGACCCTGTGCCAATCGCTCGGTAGCCTGTTGAGCCCTCATTCGATAACTGGCACACGCCATGGGCCTAAAACTCTCATTTGAACTCAGCGATCGCGACTTACTCTACTTTCGGAAGGCACTTAAGCAATCACGAGAAGCGGTTCGCGACGCCGAAGAACAGGAGATTGTCGGCGCGGTTCTGCATGTCCTGGAAGAAATTCGCGGCAACGAGCCGTTACCCGACTTCGTCGCAGAACGAATTCCGCAACTCGAAACGTTAATTCAGATGCTGGCTGATGACGAATGGCAACTACCAAACACCGATCGCGAACGCCTGCTCGCAATGTTCGTCTATTTCAGTGATCCGGAAGACATCTTGCCCGACGACATTCCCGTCATCGGTTACCTTGATGACGTTATTATCATCGAACTTGTTACTCGCGAACTGAATCATGTCCGCGATGCCTATGATGATTTCCGCAAATTTCGCCGCGAGTTTGACGAAGAACATGGCACAACGATCGACGGCGCTATTCGTCGCGATCGCCTGGATCGAAAACGACAGGAACTTCATCAACGCATGGCGCGTCGCACAAAACAAACGAGCAAATTCGGGATTTGGGAAAGCTGAGTGTTCGGGCCTTAACTACAAACGCATCAGCACGGAGCCCCAGGTAAAGCCACCACCAAACGCTTCCATCAAGACGAGCTGCCCGGGTTTGACTCGACCGTCACGCCGACCAACATCCAGCGCCATTGGCACCGAAGCGGCCGATGTATTGCCGTGATCCTGCACCGTAACAATGACTTTCTCCATTGGCAGATTCAGTCGTTTCGCAGTGGCCTGGATTATGCGTAGGTTGGCTTGATGCGGAATAAGCCAATCCACTTCGGATTGCTCGACACCGGCTTTACGCAAGACCTCGGTAGCAACATTACCCAGAGTCTTAACAGCGACCTTAAAGACCTCATTGCCGACCATCGTGATCGCGGCCTCATTGGTACCAGCCTTATGCAGATCCTTGGATACACCCACTGGATAGTAGAGCAAATCTTTATACTGCCCATCCGCACCGAGGTGAGTCGCCAGAATGCCAGGTTCGTCTGACGGTTTTACAATGACAGCGCCAGCACCGTCACCGAACAACACACAGGTGTTGCGATCCGTCCAGTCGACGATCTTGGTAATGCACTCTGCACCGATAACGAGCGCGCATTTTGCTTCACCCGCTTTTATGAACTTGTCGGCGGTCGTCAACGCATAAATAAAACTGGTGCAAGCTGCTTCCATGCCGATGGCAGGACAGGGAGGAATACCCAGGCGGTGCTGCACAAGCGTGGCGGCGTTAGGAAAAATCAGATCGGGAGTAGTCGTGCCGACAAGCACCATGTCAATATCGGTGACATCAATGCCGGCATCTTCAATAGCGACTTTCGCAGCCTCAACACACATATCTGACGTTGTTTGATCGTCTGCCACTGCATGTCGGCGCTCAACACCGGTACGACTTCGAATCCACTCGTCGCTGGTATCGACCATCTTTTCAAGGTCGAAATTCGTCAGAACTTTTTCTGGCAGGTAGCGTCCGGTCCCGACAATTTTCGAATATTTCATGCGGCTTCCTGTTGCAGTAGCTTACCAATTTGTTGTGGCACCTGGTTCTGTACTTCAACAACTGCCGTATGGATAGCGTGTTCGAAAGCGAACGAGTCTGCGCTACCGTGGCTCTTGATAACGATACCATTAAGGCCAACAAGAGTCGCACCGTTGTATTTCCTTGGATCCATGCGCCCACCCAGGTGCTTTAGTACCGGGCGGGCAAGCACTGCCTGCAACTTTGCGAAAGCATTCCTCGTAAATGCACGTTTCAGATAATGCGCCGCGAGACCAACTGTTCCTTCCATCGTTTTCAAAGCAACATTGCCGGTGAATCCGTCTGTCACCACAACGTCAGCCTTGCCTGAGAACAACTCACTGCCCTCGATGAAACCAACGTAGTTGAGCGTGCTGCCGCCGATCATCGTCGCAGCATCTTTGACCGTGCCACTTCCTTTGGTGTCTTCGGCGCCAATGTTAAGCAATGCTACACGCGGGTTTTCGATTCCGGTGATGTCCTGCGTCACGATAGAACCCATGACGGCAAACTGAAACAAGTGCTCTGCGGTACACGATGTGTTTGCACCGAGGTCCAGCATGTGCAGCGTGCCGCCCTTTGCGGGCAACTCGGTGATAATTGCGGGGCGATCGATGCCCGGCAACATCTTCAAAACGAATTTTGCCGTTGCCATCAACGCGCCCGTATTTCCGGCACTGACGCATGCGGCCGCTTTGCCGTCTTTTACGAGGTTAATCGCCACTCGCATTGACGAGTCTTTTTTCTTGCGCATCGCATCGACGGGCGAATCAGACATTTCCACAACTTCGCTGGCATGCACGATGGACAGGCGCTGCTCATCGCCAATGATGCGTATTACATGCCCTTGCAGTTCTTGCTCATCACCAACAAGCAACAGTTTGATATTGGCATGTTCACTCAAGACCTTGTGCGCCGCGCGTACGACAACCTCGGCACCGAGGTCACCGCTCATTGCGTCAAGTGAAATAGTTGAGTGTGTTGCCACGAAGAATCGGGCCGTCAGTTACGGCGGCCGGATAATGCGGTGAGCTTACTCGTGGTCTTCGTCTTCGATTTCCGGCTGGGCAACAACCTGCACGCCACGGTAGAAACCGTCGGGCGAAACACGGTGGCGCAAATGCGTCTCACCCGAAGTCGGGTCAACGGACACTGCCGGTTTCTTGATCTTGTCATGCGAACGTCGCCCGCCACGCGTTGCTGGGGTTCTGCGACTTTTTTGAACGGCCATTATCTTCTCCAGTCACGATGACGTTTCCGCGCCATCATAGAATTCAGTCTTCCTGTTCCATCTGCGACTTCAACATCGCAAACGGTCGTGTTGTTTCTGGTACTTCCTCAACTTCTTCTGCAATTGCAGCAGGTTGTTTGCACACCGCGTCATCAACATGCATTGCCGCGAGCGGTATAGCCATAATCAGTGCCTCTTCAAGCAGATCAAGTGGCCGCAATGTATCTTCGTCCAACTCCCAAATATCGTAGTGCTCGTCTTCAGCAGCGTTTGCTTCGTCACTACCAAGCATCAACCGAAGCTCCACCTCGAGTGGTATCTCAACCAGTCCGAGGCACCGCTGACACACTGCGGGAATCGTCACACCGGCCTGCCCCACTACCGTCGGCAAACCGTCCTGCGCATCAGCAAACCCGAACGATAACTGCCCTGCTACGGGCGACTCGCGCCAGCCGGGCGGCAGTTTATCAGCATTCAGCGTTTCGAGGTCCTGTCGAACAATTTCGGTCAATTGCTCCAGATCACCAAGTTTTCCAGCAATTTCAATAACTTGACCGCTTGCCGCCAGTTCGGCCGGCGTGTGCCGATCTCGCAGCAGATTGTCCATAGCGCGCGCATGATAAGTACCTGATGGGCCACTGTCAAAGTGTGCGGCCGGGAAATTATCGGATCTGCCCCAAAATGTAGGTACAATTTACTTTTCCACCCTCAAGTATTTGATTTCATGCAGAATCCTTCAGCACCGGCGATCGTTCTGGCCTCGGCATCTGCGTACCGCCGTGGCTTGCTCGATCGTTTCCTGGATTCCTATGAAACGGTGTCGCCGGATATCGACGAAAGTAACGATTTGCAGCTGAGTCCAAAAGAGCTGGCGCAGCATCTGGCCCGAAAAAAGGCCGAAACGGTCTCAATGAACGCGCGCAGCTCGCTAATAATCGGCGCGGATCAACTGGCGGCGCTCGATGACCAAATACTGGGCAAACCAGGTAACCATCAGAAAGCTGTTGAACAGCTTCTGGCGGCCTCCGGTCAGTCCGTCACGTTTTGGACGGCCGTTTGTATACTCGACCCGGTTGGTCGCACGCGCTACGAGCATGTCGATGAGACGAAAGTGCAATTTCGCCAATTCGACAGACGCCTGGCGGAGTCTTACTTACGCCAGGATGAACCGTACGACTGTGCCGGCAGTTTCAAAATTGAGGGTGCCGGCTTCGTTCTGTTCGAATCGGTCAGGACCGATGACCCCACGGCGCTTATCGGTCTGCCCATGATCTGGGTTTCCGCCGTGCTGCTCGAGCTCGGCTACCTCGCTCAGTAGCTTTGTCACGGCGCGCCTCTATTACTCCCTTTGTCAGAAATCGCTCCAGATCATCCGCGAGCGGTGCCGTGAAATGCAGCTCGTTGCCGCTGTCATCAGGAAACGCGATCGATTGTGCGTGCAGGAACAGGCGCTTTAGGCCGAATTTTCTTACGCGCCGATTGTCTTCCTCGTCGCCGTAACGTTCATCGCCCGCTATAGGGTGCTCCACCGACTGCAGGTGCACTCGAATCTGATGGGTTCGTCCGGTTTTCGGCGCACATTGCAGCAAGCTGTATTTACCGAAAGTCCGCGACAGCTGCACGCGAGTCTGTGCTGACTTCCCGCCGCTACTAACGACGACATGCCGCTCCCCGTTCCTGCGATTCTGCACGAGCAAGGGCTTGTCGATGAGGTGGTCGCCAAACTGCCAGTCACCTACAGCCAGTGCGAGGTAGTTCTTCTCGACAACCCCTTCTCGAAATTTTGCATGCAACTCGCGCAAAGCGCTGCGACGCTTTGCCAGAACGAGGCAGCCTGACGTCTCCCTGTCCAGCCGATGCACGAGCGACAAATCCTTGAGCTCCGGCCTGGCATGGCGCAACAATTCGATAACGCCATGGCTTATGCCACTGCCACCATGCACGGCTACGCCTGTCGGTTTATCGACAACCAGCAGCCGCTTGTCCTCGTAAATGATCCGGTCGGCCATCCTGGCGGTACTATCGGCGCTCGGTGAATCGCCGGGCTCGCGGATACGTACCGGAGGAATCCGAACCTCATCGCCCTCCTGCAGTTTGTACTCCGCGCGAATTCGCCCGCCGTTGACCCGAACCTCACCGCGCCTGAGCAATCGGTACAGGCGCCCCTTCGGCACGCCCGGCAATTCGCGCCGCAGAAAATTGTCGATGCGCTGCCCGGCCAGTTCCGAATCGATGCTGACCTTGCGCACTTGGGTGACTTTGGATTCTGGCTCGTTTTCCGACTTTTGCTGCATGATCAATAACTTGATGGAATCAAACGGTGTGCTATATTAGCGCCCTGTGACACCCTGGAACGACTTTTCGGGCAATGCACAAGAACAAAGCGGCCCCAATCCTGGACCAGCCGCGTCTTAATAGACAGTAAAACAGTTATTTTTGGGCTTCGCAGCGCGAGGCCAACCAAGATGGCAGCGAGCACGGATACAAGCGAGCGCCAAAGCGGCACAGCCGCAGGGAAGACATGCTGAATTTTTTACGGGATCTGATTCAATCAATTCAGGCCCAGAACAAGTTTCTCAACCTCACGGACGGCGCTATGACGCGCCAGCTACTCCTGTGTGAGGTCTCCTGCGCACGCCCCCTGGCTATTCGCCCCGACTTACTGCCCTCACTCACACATCAAGTAGGGCATCATGAAAAGAATGTTAATCAATGCAACTCAGGAAGAAGAGTTGCGCATGGCGATGGTCGATGGCCAAAGCCTCTATGATCTAAATATAGAATTACCGGCCGGCGAACGAAAAAAGGCCAATATCTACAAAGGCAAAATTACCCGTGTCGAGCCCAGCCTCGAAGCGGCATTTGTAGAATATGGCGCTGACCGACATGGCTTTTTGCCGCTGAAGGAAATCTCCAGCGAGTACTTCGTTAAGCCTGTCGAATCCGGATCCAAAGCCAATATCAGGGAAGTCCTCAAAGAAGGTCAGGACATTGTCGTGCAAATCGACAAGGAAGAGCGCGGCAACAAAGGCGCTGCGCTAACGACCTTTGTCAGCCTCGCCGGGCGCTTCATCGTTCTCAAGCCGAACAAAGACAAATCCGGCGGCGTATCGCGCCGCATCGTCGGCTCTGACCGTGACCTTGCCAGACAGTCGCTCAACGACGTTGAAATACCGAAAGGCATGAGCGTCATTCTGCGCACAGCTGGCATCGACCGCAGCGCCGAAGAGCTGGCCTGGGACCTCGAAAACCTGCTCACGATCTGGACTGCGATCCTGAACGTCGTCCTCGAGCGCAAGTCGCCATTTCTGATTTATCGCGAAAGCAACTCGGTCATCCGCGCATTGCGCGATTACCTGACGAACGAGATTGGCGAGATCCTTATCGATGACGAGGCGACCTATAAAGAGGCTGTCGAATTTGTTGAGCAGGTCATGCCGCAGAATCTGCGCAAGCTAAAACACTACGAAGACCCAGTGCCACTGTTCACGCGATATCAGATCGAGACCCAAATCGAGTCTGCTTTCTCACACAGCGTTGATTTACCGTCTGGCGGCAGCGTCGTCATCGATCACACCGAGGCACTGGTCTCTATCGACATCAACTCTGCTCGTGCGACCAAAGGCAGTGACATTGAAGCGACGGCCCTCAACACCAACCTGGAAGCTTCTGACGAGATTGCTCGACAACTGCGTATTCGCGACCTCGGTGGTTTGATCGTTATCGATTACATCGATATGGGGCCGCAAAAACACCAGCGCGACGTCGAAAATCGGCTTCGCGACGCGGTACGACAGGATCGCGCGCGCGTGCAGATTGGAAAGATCTCCCGTTTTGGTTTGCTCGAGATGTCACGCCAGCGGCTGCGGCCATCACTCGGCGAGTCCAGTTACCTGACCTGCCCGCGCTGTTCTGGCATCGGCACGATTCGCAGCGTTGAGTCTCTGGCGCTTGCCATCCTGCGCATCATTGGCGAGGAAGCACGTAAGGAACGAACCTCCAAAGTCATCGCTCAGTTGCCTGTTGAGGTTGCGACATACCTGCTCAACGAAAAGCGTGACTGGGTACAGAGCCTTGAGTTGCGAAACGAGATGCAGGTTGTTCTCGTGGCCAACTCGGCGCTTGAGACGCCCCACTACGACATACGCCGCGTGCGCGATGATCAGGCAGAACTTCCCGAAAACGCCGGCGCAAGTTACCTGCTTACGGATGCAGACGTTGAGCCGGAGTCACCGCAATCAATTCTCGAACGAAAGGCCGTCGAGCCGCCGGCAGTTGCGGTTCTGACACCGTCCAAGCCGGCGCCGAAACCCAAAAAGGCATCCAGTGGCGGTTTCGTGGCGGGCATTCTTGCTTTTTTCTCGAGCGGCGAAGAAAAGCCGAAGAAGAAGGCCAGCAGCAGCCGTCGTAGTAGCTCAGGCGGAGATAAGCGCTCGCGTGGCGGGCAAAGTAGCCGTCGTCGCAGCGAGACGAAACGTTCGGACGACGGTCGCGGTAGCGCACGTAAGCGCGGCAAGAAACCAGCCAGCAAAAAGAAAGCACCGGCGAAAAGAACGAATCGCCAGGCCAAAGGTGATACCGATCAGCAGCAGAAGTCGAACGCCGCCGATCCTGAGACCAAGACTGATGCGCAGACCGAAGAGCGTAAGCCGACACGGAGCCGGCGCAGTCGCGGTGGTCGCCGGCGTCGACGTACCGGTGCCGACCGTCCTGCTCAGGATGCCAACGTAGAGCAGACGAACGAGGCAGTTCAGGCAGAGCAAGCGAAGCCCGATCAAGCACCGCAGCAAACAGCGGCCGCCGAAAAACCCAAAGCGCCCAGGAAACCCAGAAAGCCCAGGGCCAAACCTGCAGACAAGCCTGCCGAAGCGGTAGAGGCCAAAGCTCAGAAGCCAGAAACGAAGGCGGACAAGCCTGCCGAAAAAGCACAGGCCAAAGCTCAGAAGCCGGAATCAACTGCGGACAAGCCTGCCGAAAAAGCACAGGCCAAGGCTGAGCGGCCGCCACGCAAAGCGCCGGCCAAGGCACCGAAAGCTGACGCTGCGCCCGTCGCTGACGGCCCACCAAAAGTTCGCACAGATGCTGAGCGTGGCAACGATTCGGCGAAGAAGGCGAAGCCTGCCGCTGAGCCTGCACTTGATCAGACGTCACCGAACCTGACGCCAATCGTGAAAGCGGAACCAAAAGCCGTGGTCAAGGTAGAGCCCAAACCCGTCGTTAAAGTCGAGCCAAAGCCAGAGCCGAAGCCTGAACCAAAACCCAAACCCAAACCAAAGCCCGAAGGCCGTTTGATGCCGTGGGACGACAGCCCGCCGAGTGACTAGAAAGAAATTGCGGGAGCGGTCTTAGCCGCGACTGTTGCGGAGCATCTCGAGTAGCCCTCGAGATGCGTCCTCAACAAGATCGAGTACGCGTTCAAACCCGGCGGCACCGCCGTAGTACGGATCGGGTACTTCGTCCTCTTGCGCATTTGCGAAGTCGAGAAACAAACGGACTTTGTCGTGGTGCTCCACATCCGCCTGTTCAACAAGCCGTTCGACGTTATCTCTGTCCATCGCGATGATGTAGTCGAAGCGCTCGAAGTCAATATCAAGGACACGACGAGCGCGTATTTCAGTTAGTGAGTATCCACGCCGCTGTGCCGCGGCAGTCGCGCGCCTGTCTGGCGGTTCATTGACGTGATAGGCATGCGTTCCGGCCGAGTCGATCTCGATGTCATCGCTCAGCCCACCCTCTTCCACCAAATGTCGGAATACACCCTCCGCTGTTGGCGAGCGGCAGATGTTGCCCATACAGACGAAAAGTATCCGGGATTTAAGGTCACTACTCATAGATTCTTGATCGTTTTGGTATCGACGGCCGTACCGGCATACGTAGCTCTGCGAATGTCTTTACGACTCGCGGCCATCGTCGCATTCCCAGAGAAGACGACTTCTTGCGACGGATGTTAGCAGCTTAGCAAACAGAACTTCACCCCACCCGGGAGGCGCCTATCCTTATATCAGAGTAAATCCGTATTGACACTTCCCTGCGCCAATGTCCGAATGACACCGTTGCTTGGAAGAGAAACCAAACAGCGGAAGAATAATGCCCGGAAAACGGGTTCAAAAAGACAGTTAACTAATAATTAAAGGGGTAGTCCGACGTGAATTACCGATGCAGGTTGATCCCCGGTGTGCTTGCAATGGCCGCAAGTCTTGTTGCCGTACCAGCTATGGCGGGTGAGTTCGAATGGGGAGAATTCGAGGGGAGTTTCAATTCCCAGATTTCTCTAGGATCCAGCTGGCGCATGAGCGACCGGGATGCGCGCCTCGTCACACCGGGTAACAGCCCGGGTTTCGGCACCGCGTCGACGAACACCGCTGACGATGGCGACCTGAACTTCGACGACGGTGACATTTACTCCCTGATACTCAAGGGCGTACACGACTTCGAACTTCGGAAAGGCGACTTTGGCGTTTTCCTGCGTGCCAAGTACTGGTACGACCAGGAGCTTGAAAGCGGAACGAGGCCTCACGGCAATTCCGCCAACGCATACACGCCCAACACCGAGTTGGCCATGGACGGCTTCGACAGCTTCGCGCAGGGCTCCGGCATCGAGTTGCTGGACGCGTTTGTCTACAATACCTTCTATCTCGGCGAGAACGAGGTTCCGCTCGATGTCCGTATCGGCCGCCAGGTCGTCAGCTGGGGCGAAAGCACGTTCATCCAGAACAGCATCAATTCTATTAATCCCGTCGATGTCTCAGCCTTCCGCCGACCCGGTGCCGAGATCAAGGAAGGATTGCTGCCGGTACCGCTGGTCTACGTTTCAAGCAGCCTGACCGATGCGCTGAGTATTGAGGCCTTTTATCAACTGGCCTGGGAAAACACGGTGATCGAGGGCTGCGGTACCTACTTCTCCACTGCCGATGTTGCCGCTGCAGGCTGCAATGTCGTTACCCTGACGGGCTTGCTCGACGACCAGACCAACATGGCAGCCGGACTGTTCATACCGCGGCAACCCGACCTGGAACCCGATGACGACGGCCAATACGGCATCGCGCTGCGTTACTTCGCCGAGCAACTCGCGGGTACCGAATTCGGCCTGTATTACATGAACTACCACAGCCGCACTCCTTTGCTGGGCGGCGTGCCATCGGCGAACGAGTCCCTCGGTGGACCTCCGGGCACGCCATTCATTCCGGGTAACCCACTCGGCGGCAATCCGCAGTACTTTGCGGAATTCCCCGAAGACATCGAATTGTTCGGCTTCAGCTTTGCAGCCAATATCAAGGGCTTTGCAATCTCCGGTGAAGTCAGCCACCGGCCGGACTTCCCGATGCAGATCAATACGGTCGAGCTTCTACAGGGAGCCGTCGGGGAAGCACCGTGGTCAACAATGCTCCCGCGGATTCTCGCCGCTGGCCCGGGCACATCGGCTTCAGGCTTTGACCGGCTGCCGCTGACCCAGGTACAGGTAACGCTCTTACGCTTTTTTGACCAGGTCCTGGGCGCCGACCGCCTGACCGTGATTGGCGAAGTCGGTGCCGATTTCGTAGGCGACCTGCCCGAGCAGTCGGTACAGCGATACGGTCGTTCGCCGACTTTTGGCATGGGCTACTTTGAGCCGATCCCACTGCCTTCTCCGCCCCTTCCTCCGGGCGAGTTCATTACCTGCGAAGCAGGCAATGCCCTGGCCGGCGTCGCCCCGCCGAATACCAACGCCAGCAATTGCTCAACTGACGGCTACGTGACGGATTCATCCTGGGGCTACCGCCTTCGCGCTGCCCTGACGTACAACGACGCGTTTGCCGGCATCAACCTGACGCCGAGCCTCGCGTGGTCTCACGATGTCGATGGATACGCACCGGCACCAAACTTCCAGGAAGGCAACAAAGCATTGACCGTCAGCCTCGCCGCTGAATACCTGAACCGCTACACCGGCAGTCTGGCCTACACGTCGTTCTCCGGTGACGACTACAGCATGGTCAGTGATCGAGACTTCCTGTCACTCAGCGTCTCGGTGAGTTTCTAATGAACTATTCAAATACCAATACCAGGAGTACGCATATCATGACAATGCGAACGACATTTGCGTTAGTGGCGGTGCTCGGCCTCATGGCCGAAGGTGCCATTGCAGAAATCTCGCCAGAAGATGCCGCGCGTCTCGGCGGTAACGAACTTACGCCGATCGGCGCAGAAAGAAGTGGCAACGCCGCAGGCACGATTCCGGCATGGACCGGCGGCTTAACTGAGCTGCCGGCCAGCTACGTTGAAGGTGAGCCGCTTGTTGATCCGTTCCCGAACGAGCAGCCGATGTATACGATCACGGCGCAGAACTTCGATCAGTACAAGGACAATCTCTCTACAGGACAGATTGCGCTTCTGAAGCGGTATCCAGACACCTATCGCATGCCCGTGTACACGACACACAGAACGGCTGCTTACCCGGAAAGCGTGTACGCAGCTGTCAAGAACGACGCCCTGACCACCGAAACCACAGCAGACGGCAACGGCCTGGTCAACGTCAACTCCTACGTTCCGTTTCCGATTCCGAAGTCAGGTGTCGAGATCGTATGGAACCACGTGCTTCGTTATCGCGGAGGCAGCGTGCAACGCAGCTATACACAGATCCCTGTGCAGTCAAACGGGAACTTCAGCCCAATCGTGCTTGAAGACCAACTCACGTTCGCACAGTACCTTGGAACGTCGCCACCTAATCGACTGTTCTATTACAAACAGTCGATCAAGGCGCCTGCACGCCTCGAGGGCGATGTGCTGCTAGTACATGAGAACATCAACCAGGTCACGGAACCCCGTGCGGCATGGATTTACAACGCCGGGCAACGCCGCGTACGCCGCGCACCCGATGTTGCGTATGACGGGCCCGGTACTGCATCCGACGGTCTGCGCACGGCTGACGATCTCGACATGTACAACGGCGCACCTGATCGCTACGAGTGGAAACTGCTCGGCAAGAAGGAACTCTATATTCCGTACAACTCGTTCAGAGCGAGCAGTAAGGACCTTACATACAAGAACATTGTGCTTGCCGGTCACCTGAACCCTGAGTACCTGCGCTACGAACTGCATCGCGTCTGGGTCATCGAGGCAACGCTCAAAGAAGGTAAGCGTCATATTTACGCAAAGCGCACCTTTTACGTTGATGAGGATACCTGGCAGATCAGTATTGCCGATCTCTATGATGGCCGCGGTGAGCTATGGCGTGTTAAGGAAGCGCATAACAATATTCACTACCAGGTCGCCGTACCGTGGTATGCATTTGAAACCTCGCACGACCTGATTTCCGGACGACACCTGCCAATCGGTTTAGGCAATGAGTTGAAAGGATATCAATATCATTGGGACTTCAAGGTGAAAGAACGAGACTACACGCCAGCCGCATTGCGCCGCTCTGGTGTGCGCTAGGTCCACAAAAGAAGAATTGCGGTGGGCGGAAACGCCCGCCGCAATCAACAACATTCGGGGGCTCGTCAATCATGCGTTCTGATGCATTCACCAGCCTACGCGGCAAGCGGCGAATTGCCCTGCAAGTCGTGGTTGTCATGCTTGCTGTCGCGGGCTACGTCGTTGCCAGTGAAGGCAACACCACACGCTTCCAAATGCTGCCTGCGCTGCAGACGGAGGCCGCATCTGACAGCCTTATTCTGGACGCAGCTACGTACGGCCAGCGTATCCTGGTCGCAGGCGAACAGGGACATATTCTCTACTCTGACGATAGTGGCACATCCTGGACGCATGCACAGGTACCGGTGTCACTCGCGATCACTGCCGTGACTTTTTGCGGTTCGAATTGCGCATGGGTGGCCGCACACGACGGCGTGTTGCTGCGATCTACCGACCAGGGGAAGAGCTGGCAAACGAATTTGACGGGCGTCGACATCGCGCGATTGTCTGCCGATGCGGCTGAAGCAATGATCAACCAGCTACAGGCCGAAATTGAGCAGGCGAATCCCGATTCACTCGAGGATCTTGAATGGGCGCTTGAAGACGCACAATTCGCATTCGAGGATGCGTCGGCCGTCATTGATGGCGGTGTGACGATGCCCCTGCTCGACGTTTGGTTCGGGGACCAGCGAAGTGGTTATGCGCTGGGAGCCTACGGGATCTTGTTGCAAACCAAAGACGGCGGGTCCACGTGGAGCCTGATATCCAATCGACTCGACAATCCCGACAATTTTCACCTCTACGGCATAGCCCGTTCCATTTCCGGAACACTGTTGGTAGCCGGTGAAGCCGGTACGTTACTGCGGTCCCGAGACGGTGGCGAGAACTGGGATCGACCCGTTTCACCGTATCAGGGATCATTTTTTGGGATCGTCGCAGCAAACGACGGCGGGCTGCTTGCATTCGGCCTCAGGGGCAACGTGTTCCGGTCCACCGATGACGGCGATACCTGGTCGGCCGTTGTGACTGGCGATCAACGAACACTGTTAAGCGGTATGACTCAGGCTGACGGTACGATCGTACTGGTTGGGTCCGCTGGCGCCGTGCTGGTAAGCGACGACCACGGTGCCAGTTTCAAGCCGGTACCGACCTCCGGCAGCCGTGTCTACAGCGGCGTAACGGAGACGGCTGACGGTAAACTAATGCTGGTGGGTTTTGGTGGAATCTCCATCATCGATGGAGCGATTAGCCATGAGTGAGCTCATCAACCGCCAGACCGGACTGTCTGAGAATGAACGCCCACCGTTGGCTGAACGCGTCCTGTTCGAGAACAGAATCTCTGTCATCATAATTTTCGCCCTGCTGACCGCATTTTTTGGCTGGCAGGCATTACAAATCGAGCCCGACGCCAGTTTCGAAAAGATGATTCCGACGTCGCATCCCTACATCCAGAACTACCTGGATAACAAGGCCGACCTGGCGAGCCTCGGCAACTCGATTCGCATCATCTACAGACGGCGACATTTACGACAAGGAGTTCCAGGAAGCACTCCGACAAATCAACGACGAGGTCTTCTATATCCCCGGCGTCGACCGTTCCGGTCTGCAGTCGATCTGGACGCCAAACGTACGCTGGAGCGAGGTAACGGAAGAAGGCTTTCGTGGTGGTGCTGTTATTCCGAACGGCTACGATGGATCGGACGAGTCTCTCAACCAGCTACGGCTCAACATTCTGCGTTCCGGGCAGGTTGGGCGCCTCGTTGCCAATAACTTCAAGTCAGCGATCATCATCGCGCCACTCACCGACATCAACGCGGAGACGGGCGAGAAACTCGACTACCGTGACTTTTCGAGGAGCATCGAAACACTTGTCCGGGACAAGTACCAAACGGACAAGATAAAGATTCACGTTACGGGCTTCGCCAAAGTCGTCGGTGACCTTATCGAAGGCGCGACCCTGGTGGCGATGTTCTTCGGCGTCGCGTTGGCTATTACGCTGGTATTGCTGACAGTATATTCGCGCTGTGTTTTCGCGACACTCATCCCGCTGACCTGCTCCACGATCGCCGTGGTCTGGCAACTTGGCTTGTTGAACGCACTGGGCTTTGGCCTCGACCCCTATTCCATGCTGGTGCCATTCCTGGTCTTTGCGATCGGCATCAGCCACGGCGTGCAGATTATCAATAATATCGCCGTTCATTACTTTTTCGGTGCCGGGTCTTTCTGGTCGGCGCGACGTGCATTTCGTGCGCTCTATATCCCCGGGCTCGTTGCCCTGGTAAGCGACGGCATCGGTTTCCTCACACTCATGGTTATCGAGATCCCGGTAATTCA
>RCNB010000306.1_pt1 | contig 37281 bp, 26 predicted proteins | sample 2041321 | NCBI WGS metagenome assembly RCNB01 (sample SAMN09708232, study PRJNA481090) | Marine sediment metagenome, whole genome shotgun sequencing project.
CATCATCCATCCTATATTATCTCCCTGATTGTAAATCTGTTGAAATGTTGAAAACGGAATATGTATTTCTGTTTGTGGCCCACCAAAAGGAGTTGTTTCAAAAACTCCAATGACTTTGAAATTTATATTATTAATTCTAATTAGTTTTCCAAAAGGGTCTTCGTCTTTTTCAAATAATTGTTTATATATATCTTCTGAAATAACCGCCACTTTTCGGTTATCATTCATATCCGTTTGATTTATAAAACGTCCCTCGCCTTTTATAAGTTTCTTTTTTTGTACAACATCAAGAAGTGGGTAGTCACCGGCTATGCCGAAAGTTCCTGACAATTGATTTCTTACCACAAAACTGTTTGTTTGGTTTCTTGGCACTACAAATTCTATACCTTCAATATTTTCTTGAATACGTTTAGCATCCTTAAGCTTTAGCCTTACAGCCCTGCCTTCTTGATATCCTTTAAAAGGTTTGCTGGTGCTTTGACCCCAAATAAAAACACTATTTGTAGCAAAATCACTAAACTGCCGATTAAAACTATTTTCAATACCTTTAGCTGCACCTAACAGACCAATAAGCAATAAAATTCCCCACCATACACCTATCATTGTTATTACAGTTCTGAGTTTGTTTTTACTCATACTGTCTATAACTTCTTGCCAAGTATCTCTATCAAATAAAAACTTTATCATCTTTAATCGTTTCTGAGTGCAACAATAGGTTTGATTCTTGAGGCTTTTTTAGCTGGTAAATAGCCCGCCAATGTGCCAGCCAAAACTAAAACTATAGTAGCTGTTACCACTATACTGGTGCTCACACCTGCATCTTTAATAAAATAATCTTCAAGAATTGGATTAACCCATTCTAAAATTCCAATACCTGAGACCAATCCAATATATCCGCTAAAAGCCGTAATAAGTATTGATTCAATTAAAATTAAAGACACTATTTTTCTAGGCGGTGCTCCTAAAGCTTTTCTAATACCTATTTCTTTTGTTCGCTCTTTAACGATGAATATCATGATATTACTTATACCAACAATTCCGGCAATAAGTGTTCCAAGACCAATAACCAAAATAATCATACTTAATGCCCCATTAAACTGTGTAACAGCTTTATTTTGACTAGCCATGTTGAAAACCCTAACAGCACTTTGATCAGTTGGTGCAACTGAAAATCGCTTTTTAAGTCGTTTTGTGAGCTTATTACTAAAAGCAATGGCATCATCAATGCTTAAATCTGGATTATATCCTAAATTAATTTGGTCTACATGGTCATTATTTCCATAGAGTAATTGAGCTGTTGATGCAGCCATATATATGTAGCGCTCTTCATTATCACCACCCTCATCTTCAAATGTCCCTACTACTTTATATTGAATTCCGCTTAAATTGATATATTCTCCAAGTGCAGATTCTTTTGAAAACAAATCCTCTTCAACTAATCTACCAATAACAATAAACTTGCTTTTATTTTTCATATCCAATTGAGAAATATAGCGTCCATCCTTCATTAAAGATTTTTCCAAAAATTGATGATCGGGGTTTACAGCTCTTACTGTATAATTGTTTTTCTCTCCTTTATATGAGGCGTTAACATTTTTATATATCCTTACGCTACTATACTGAATTTTATCCTTGTATTCTTCATTTATATAGTCAAAATCTTTATTCTTAAATTGAATTTGTCTTCCTGCCTGAAGGCCATCATATGCTTTTGTTGTTCTTCCTGCACGTATAAATATTGCGTTAATGGCATCATCTGCAAATCCTTCCTGAAAAGTGTTCCCTAATCCATTTGCAATACCAATTAAAATTGTAAATAATAAAATAGCAAATGCAACGGTAAAACCTGACAATATAGAACGTGTCCGGTTCTTATTCATACTCTGAAATATTTCGCGCCAAAGATCTATATCAAACATTTTGCCCTGCTCTAACTTGTTTTACTTTTTTATCCTCCATTATCACACCATCACGTAAACGCACAATACGTTTGCACATCTCAGCAATATCTTCTTCGTGAGTTACTATTAGTATGGTTTTCCCTTCATCGTTTAATTGCTGAAGAAATTCCATAATTTCATAAGAGATTGTTGTATCTAAAGCTCCTGTTGGCTCATCTGCCAATAATAATTTTGGATTTGCAGCTAGTGCTCTTGCTATGGCGACACGTTGTTTTTGTCCACCTGATAATTCACTTGGTAAATGATGTGCCCAATCCAGCAAGCCAACTTTTTTAAGATGAAATTTTGCTTTCTCCTGTCGTTCTTTACGCTTAATCCCTTGATAATACAATGGCAATGCAACGTTCTCAAGTGCGTTTTTATAATTGATAAGATTAAAGGATTGAAAAATAAATCCCAGAAATTTATTTCTATAAACTGCTGCCTTTTTTTCGGTTAAATCTTTAATTGGTAAACCATCTAATATATAATCACCAGAATCTGCCTCATCCAACATCCCTATGATATTTAACAAGGTAGATTTCCCAGAACCTGAAGACCCCATAATTGCGACCATCTCTCCGCTATCTACCGACAAATCAATCCCTTTAAGCACGTGTAAACTAGAATCTCCTATAGGATAGGATTTATGCAGTTGGCTAATTTTTAGCATAGTTAGTGTTATTTATTTGCGTTATGGTAAGATATAACAACAATTAGACTGCAAAAGAATTATATTGTTACAACTTATTACTTAATAATATGTTAAAAAGCTAATTTTGTTTTAGTTTCTTATAAATGAAGTATCCTAGTCCACCTATTAGTATATATGGAATAATCATTAGATAGATAATTCCGTTATTAATACCTTTTCCTGTAGTAAGTCCTTCTTCACTTTCTAATACTGCTCGACACATAGCACATTGAGCGTCCATGTCCATGCTAATAAAAAATAGTATTGTAATTATGACGATACTTTTCTTCAAAGGTTCAATAATAAGGTGAAATTAATATGTAAACTAAAACTCCTGAAACAGCAACATACAACCATAACGGAAACGTTATTCTTGCTATTATTTTATGTCTCTCAAAACTTTTTGTAATAGCTCTAACATAAGTGATTAGGACAAATGGTATAACAATTACAGAAAGTATTATGTGTGTAATCAATATAAAATAATACACATATTTAACAAAACCCTCTCCCTTAAAATTAGTAGGGTCACTCGTCATGTGATATGCCACATACATGCCCAAAAAAATAATAGAGCAAATTATTGCTGATTTCATTAAACGTTCATGCAGCTTTTGTTTTTTGCCTTTAATTGCCCAAAATGCCACAATTAACAGTACGGCAGTTATGGCATTAATAGTTGCATAAATTGGAGGTAAAAATGACAAAGGCTCAACATTAGGAATGCGAATTCCAAATAGAGCAGCAACAATCAAAGGAATAGCAATTGACAAAACTACTATCCATTTATTATATTTTTTTTCTTGTTGTGTCGCTTCCATTATTCTTCAAGCAATTTTGCTATATCTTCTTTTAACATTGTTATTTCTTGCTCTTGACCATCCTCATCCATTTTTTCTGATTCTGATATCATTCCATTATAAAAAATAATAGGATTCCCATTTACAATTCGAGACCGAATAAACCCGTTTTTATCTATTAAACCGAAATTTCCGGAATGCTCAAACCCACCTTCAACTTCATTATCTTTAGCCGTGTATAGATTAAAGCCTTTGTTAGCCAATTCATAAATAACATCCCCGTCTCCAGTCATTAAATGCCAATTTGGATTTGTCATTCCGTATTCCTTAGCGTATTCTTTTAAAACTTCTGGTGTATCATGGTCTGGATTAATGGTAAAAGAAAACTCTTTAAAACTATCTTGAATCTGAACTAAATTTTTACTCATTCTTGGGCAAATTGTTGGACATGTAGTAAAAAAGAATTCAACAATATATACCTTCCCTTCGTAATCTTTATTTGTAATGGTTTTTCCGTCTTGATTAGTAAAACTAAACGAAGGGACTTTTTTTGGTTTTCCGTTGATGTTTAAAAACGCTAAATCTGGAGTGTCAGATTTCAAATTATCCGCTTGATTACTTCTACTTTCTTTACGTATAACGTCTTTACTTGTAATGCGATTTACAATCTTAGGGATAAATAAAATTCCAAACACTAATATAATTAGTGTAATCCCAACATAGGAATAATTAGTTTTTTTCATCTGTTTCAATATCATCTGCTCTTCTGGATGAAGAGTCAAAATTTCCTTTTCGTTTTTGCCTATATTCTGTGAATAAAATGCGTAAGTCTTCGCTCATTTTATTTTTGATTTCTGCTACTTCAATACAGTTGTAAGAGGTTAAATTATAAACCACCTTATTCTTCTCTACTTCACGCTCTGTTCGGTCATCAAGTCTCCCTCTTTGATTGCTTTCTTTATCTATAATAAATACATGATCAGTAGCAAAATTTGAACTTAGCACAGCCTTTGTCTCAAGTGATTTAAACACCCTATTTATGTCTCCTGATTTTCCATAAGCGAAACGCCAATATTTTAACTTATCATATTTTAACAACTCCTTCCGCAATAATTCGACTTGAGCGTCGGCACCATATGGAATAAGTATTAGTATTTGGAATTTTTTAAAGCCTTTAAACTTATCATAAATAAGCTCCTTTAAATTTGATGCTGCTGTGAGCTTATCCATGGGATTATTCCCAAAAAAACCAAGAACAGTAAGATTGCCTTCAAGATGAACAGTTTCAGATTCATCTGTGCTAAAAGTTAAAGTTTCTATGACACCTTCCTTGACAACATCTAAAGCATTATAATTATGTGTTGAAGGGTATAAAAACAATAAAAACAGTACTGGTAAAAAAAATAAAATTGCCAATATCCCTGTTTTCTTAAAACTCTTTTTTGTCATGGTACAAAATTAAAAAAGACGGTTATAATAACCGTCTTTTTTTATATGATTTAACTCTTAATTAGTTAATATGTTAAAAATCCCGTTTCACATAGCCACTCTCAAAGACATCAAACACATAACCGCCTTCTTGTAAAAGTATGAACAATAAATAGCATATTAAGAAAACCGCAGTCCAAATCACTACTCGCCGTAGCGCTTTGGTTTCGTCTCTCATGTGCATAAAATCCCAAGTTATATAATATGCCTTAACTATTGTAAGTATAATGAAAATCCAGTTTAAAGCTTTCATTCCTAAAACTTGACCCATTAAAGCATCGGGTTTGTAAATACCCAAAGCAACTTCAACTGTTGTGACAATAGTTAGTAATACTAAAACACCCCAAATTTTTTGAGTATTGTTTTTAAACTTAACAAGACCTCTTAATATCTCTAATTTATGTGCGTGATCTGCCATTTTTTAAATTGAATTATTTTAAATTAAACAAGGTAGAAGAACGTAAATACAAATACCCAAACTAAATCTACAAAGTGCCAGTAAAGACCAACCTTTTCAACCATTTCATAATTTTTTCTACGCTCATAGGTACCTAATATTACATTGAAGAAAATAATGATATTAATTACTACTCCAGAAAAAACGTGAAATCCGTGAAATCCTGTTATAAAAAAGAAAAAATTAGCAAACAAAGGTGTACCATACTCATTGACATGCAGATTTGCACCTTCAACTACAAGCTTTCCGTTGTCTTTGATTAACTTTAAAGACTCTCCCCGAGATAAAATTGTTTTCTCTCCTTCGTCATTTATTATTTGAGTGCGTATCACCACATTACTGTGTTCTTTCATTCCATGAATTACCTCCTCAACTGTATATGTAGGCAGTGTTCCTTCCTGCACAAACCAAAGTCCATTTTTACGTTCATGGCTTGCTCTTTCTTTATGTTCATCTGTAACCACAAAATCACGCAATGCAACTCTATGCCCATCTTCAGCATTTACAAACTGTAGAATATTACCTCCTTTTGTTTGAACGGCGCCATAATCTCCTTGAATAAAAGTCGCCCATTCCCAAGCCTGTGAACCTACGAATATAGCACCACCAATAATAGTAAGAAACATATAGAAGGTCACTTTAGCTTTTTTCATTTCATGTCCAGCATCCACAGCCAAAACCATTGTAACGGAAGACATAATAAGAACAAAAGTCATAAATGCTACATAAATCATAGGAAGTTCCTGTCCATGTAAAAAAGGAACGTGTGTAAATACCTCATCCGCAATTGGCCAAGAATCTAGAAACTTAAATCTAGAAAAACCATAGGCCGCTAAAAATCCCGAGAATGTCAATGCATCAGAAACAATGAAAAACCACATCATCATTTTGCCATAACTAGCTTTCAAAGGTTGGTTGCCTCCACCCCAAGTTTTTCCATCTGTTCCAGTACTTACAACTGTATTATCCATAAATGAATTTCGTTTTTAAAAGTTGGACAAAAATAATCATTTTATTTATTTAAAGAAACATCCCTATCTAAATTTTAATCAGTCTAAACAAGACTTAAATTGCTGTTTACCACGACTTGAATAACAATGTTATCTACTATTTCATGAAATACAAAAACAAAAACAAGTAAAGCCATAAAATATCAATAAAATGCCAAAATGTTGCAGCTAGCTCGAAACCTAACATATTCTCAGCTCTATATTTTTGTTTAAAATGATTGTAAACTACTACCAATAAGCAAATTATTCCTACAACGACATGAGCAATATGTACAACTGCAATAAGAAAAATGTAACTCATTGTAATATTACTCGTTGGGCCTGTAAAATTGTATCCTGAATCTATAATCTCTTGAAATCCTAAAAATTGATTTACAATAAACACAGTACCCAAAATCAAGGTGATTAACAAATACATAGTTACTGCATTATTACGCCCCAATTTCAAAGCCCTTTTAGCCAATATAAAAGTAAAACTGCTTACTATTATTACAATTGCACTTATAAAAAATGCACTTGGTAACTGAAAATCTTTTAACCAATCTTCTCTAGAACTGCTTACTACAAAGGCGCTCGTCCATCCAGCAAACGACATAATTAATGACACAATACCAAACCAAAGCATCATCTTTTTTGCTCTATTATTCTTTTCTATTTGTGTTCCTTCTGTTAAATCCATATTATCTAATAAACTTATCTAAAACGTAAACGACTTGTACAAGGGTTATATAAAGAACACTTGCAAGCATTAATTGTCTTGCAGCAACCGCAGTCATTTTTTTAAACAATTGGACGGCATAATACAACATTACCAACCCTAATAAAAATACTACTATAGCCCCTACAACTGTTAGTTGTAACTCTCCTGTAAAACCAAAAACTGGTAAAATAGATACTAAAATTGTCCATACGGTATACAATATGGTTTGAACTGCAGTGGCTTTATCTCGCTTTCCAGTCGGCAACATATTAAACCCAGCCTTTTGATAATCATCATGCAGAAACCAAGCAATAGCCCAAAAATGTGGAAATTGCCAAAAAAATTGCAACATAAATAGTGTCCCTGGCTCTATACCAAAATCATTAGTTGCTGCTACCCAGCCCAACATAAATGGGATTGCACCAGGAATAGCCCCAACAAAAACTGATAATGGTGTTTTCGTTTTTAAAGGTGTGTATGCACTTGTGTATAAGAAAATAGAAATTGCACCAAACATTGCCGTTTGCGGATTAATAATATACAATATTGTAATCCCTAAAACCGTAAATACACTTGCCAAAATAAAGGCAGATTTAACAGACATTCTTCCCGATGGAATTGGTCTGTTCTTTGTGCGATTCATTAAAGCATCCAAATCTTTTTCAATAATCTGATTAAATGCATTTGATGCGCCAACCATAAAATAACCGCCAAAAGCCAATAATATTAAAACATAAAAACTAACTGTTTCTGCACCTAATAAGTATCCTGCTAGTGATGAAAACACAACACTCAAGGATAGTCTCATTTTTGTAATCTCTTTAAAGTCAGAAATTATTAAAGCCTTTGAAATTGAAGTAATTGAAGCCCTTGACATTGGTTGTTTTTATGCTACGGTTTTGCGAGGGCAAAGATACTTTTTAAATTACTTATTGGCAATGTAAAATAAAAGTAATTCCCATTTTAAACGTCCATGGTAAGTTTTAGTATCTTTAAATGATTTTTAATAAAAACTATTTTATGACGACTATACAAAAACTCCTTTGTTTTATTTTTTTATCTGCTTCATGTATAGCTTGTGCGCAATCCGACGAAGTGACAATCACGTCTACTAAATTATCTGACAATGTTTATATGCTTGTTGGTCAAGGTGGTAATATTGGCGTTTCGATTGGTGAAGATGGTGTTTTTGTAATTGACGATCAGTTTGCAAGATTGACCCCAAAAATAATTGATGCCATTAAGAAATTAAGTGATCAACCTATAGTATTTCTAGTAAATACCCATCACCATGGCGATCACACTGGGGGGAATGCAAATATGACCAAAGCGGGCGCAAAAATTATTGCTCATGATAATGTTAGAAAACGTCTTGTTGAAATGCCAAATAGAGACGGCAGTATAAAAAACGAAGATGCGTTACCGATTATTACATTTAACGATAAAATGAGTTTATATATTAATGGTGAACAGGTTGCTATTTTTCATGTGGATAATGCACATACTGATGGAGACGCGTTACTTTATTTTACTGAAAGCAATGTTTTGCATACTGGAGACACTTATTTTAAAGGATGGTATCCATACATCGACTTAAACTCTGGAGGAAGCATAGACGGTTACATCAATGCTGTCAAGAGTGCTTTGATGCTTATCGATGAAGAAACTAAAATTATTCCCGGTCATGGCAGTCTTTCCAATAAAGCAGAGTACACCTCTTTTTTAGAAATGTTAGAAACGCTTAGAACAAATGTACAAGGCGAAATAGATAAAGGAAAATCTGAAGAAGACGTCGCAAATAATGACGCCATAACCAAACGATATGACGACTTAGGTTATAGCTGGAGTTTTATTAACTCTGAAAAAATTAGACGCGCTATCTACAAAAGTTTAAAACATTAATCTATTAAAAATCAAAATACCAATTAAACAAATCTGTTTTTAGCCCTAAGCTAAACCAAACGGTATTGTTATCAAAGGTTGTAGCTGTTGTTGCATTTGGATTAAAATTTCTGAAACTTAAATACGTGAACAGTTTCAAATTAGTTGCTGGATTAAGCAAATATCCCGATTGTAACTCAGCATGAAAAACATTGGTTTTAATCCCTTGACCAACCTCAACACCAGTGTCAAACGGGCGGTCATTATAATCTCTATAAATATCACCTCCATAACTAAAATCATCTGTCCCGTTATTAAAGTCTAATCCTCTAGAACCGAAAACAAATTTAGCATCTGCAAACCAACGCTTATAATGGTATCGTCCAATAAGTATGGTTTCACTAAAATTAGAACCCCAAAGATGCGCCATTGGTTGGTTGTTATGCCCATAATTAAGCACAATAGTATTATGTGAATACGTATATGGCCTTACACGATTATACTCCATCTGAAGCATTAAATCTTTAACTTTAAAAGCATTATAATATTTCGCTCCTAATTGGTATCCGTATTTATTTTTCCAACTTTTTTCTCCACCCTTTACATCTCCCAAAGAAAATTCGTCTAAAACAAATTGACCATACACATTAATATTATCATTCACTTTGTACTTTGCAGATGCCCCAAGTACAGCATTCCCTGCTCCTTGTCCAGTTTCAAACTCAATAGCGCGATAAAATATAATTGGGTTTAAGTAATTAATGTCAAATCCTCGGTCATTGGAGTTTGTCCATAATACAGATTCAAAAAGCCCAAGATTAAAACGTTTGGACACATTCCAGCTCAAATAATGATTCGCCATGTATTTGGTTAAAAATGCCTTGTCATTGGTAGCTTCCGGCCTTACATCCTTTAACCACATCCATGTGTTGGTATATTTTATCTTCCAGAACTTTGTACTCAATTTTAGGAATGGAGATGGACTGGAAACATCACTTTGCAATAAGGACCTATAGCCATCTCCAATAAAGTTTTTACCATGGCCAAATTGAATATTCAAGAAAGACGTTGGAGAATAGGACAAATATGCCTCTGCAACTGGATAGTCATATGCATCATCCTTAAAGCGTTTGGCGATACCGCGGCCAGGAATAATTGCTGGATCAGGCCCAAAAGCTTTTAATGTTTCTGAGTATTGATTCACGTATTGCGCAAAACGACCTTGACTTTCATATACCGAGGCAGAAAAACTCAATTTTTTTCCTAAACCTCCTTGCACATAAAACCCTCGAGTATTATTAAATGTAGAATTAAAATCGGCATCAGAGTCTTTCCCAACTTGCAAATCAAAAATAGGATCTATTGTAAACCAATAGCCTTTCCCTTGTAATTGGACTAAATGCTCGTTAAACAACTTACGTTTCCACCAAGTATCTGTAGTTTGCACAAGTGATTCTTTTTCGCTTTTAAAATCATAATATTTTGAAACTTCTTCATACATATAAGGCTTAGATGCGGTATGGCCGTTTGTACCGATAAGATTAATATTTCTATCAAATCTAGAATATGCAGTATGCGTAAACGGTATGTTTAACTGACTTTGATATTCTAAATCTTCATACGGTTTAATGGAAGCATTAATAATATCGTATTCCGTTTTTGCCATTTTTTCAATCTCCGAAATCGAATTGGTTTCGTTCTCTGTATCTATAATCTTTAAATTTTCAGTTGGTTCTACCAAAGGAATTTTTATTTCATAAGAGTATTGCTTAAATGTTGGGTTACCGTTATAGGTTGCGGGTTGTATTTTAGGAAGCTCAGCAAAAACAATTTTAGCGGCTGTTTTAAGTTCGTCATAAATAGCGTCAACATACAAAACGATGAAATCTCCCTTTGCGTCAACTTCAAATAAAACCGCAACGCTGCCTTCATAATTTTTGTCAGTAACTATTTGTGGGACTTTAAAATTGTTAAATATATGCTGTGATACTTGATTTTTGAAACACTCTTTTAAGTTGGAAATGGATTGGTCAACACATTCAGCGAATACAGGTGGTTTTTCGTATTCTGAAAGATCTTGGGCAAACATGTTTAGAGACACAAAACTTAAAACCAGCAGGAATAATTTCTTCATTTGATGATACACTCAATTTTCATTTGTGAAAGATACTATTTTTTAGGTTTGGTAAATAAAAAACCGTTATCGATAAATGATAACGGTTTTAAAACTATTTTATTTAATCCTTTTTGAACCTGAAATATAATTGGCAAGGTATAAGAGACTGTTACCGGCTCCCCTCTTTGCTTTCCAGGTTTCATTTTTGGAAGCAAGTTAATCACTCTTGCTGCCTCCTTTTCTAATCTAGGGTGTAGTGCTCTGGAACGTACACCTACAACATTACCGCTCTTGTCTATTTTAAAAACCCCATTTATACGTTGTCTACCTGTTAAACCTAAATCTGAAGCCAAATCCGTATTAAATTTTCTTTGTACAAGCTTTTGAATTTTTTGTGACATGCATTTCCTTTTGGCATCGTTATTACCTTTTTCACAACCTGGGAAAATTGGAACGTTCTCAATAAACGGAAAGGGTATAGGAATATCTTCGATAATGTCATTTACTACAACATCTTCAATTTCCAATATCTCAGCATCTTCGTCAGACTCAGTAGATTCGATTATTGATTCTTCAATATCATCCTCGTCATCTATAACTTCAATTACATCAGGCACTACAGGTGACTTTACTTGAGGAGGCGTTTTAATTTGTTCTGTAATTGGTATTTCTTCTTCATCTAAATCATCCATGTTTAACTGACCAATATCTATAGCACTAATATCATAGGTCTTGTAGTTAATGGAATAATTAGTAACTAATAGCATTACGACTAAGCCAACAGCAAAATATATTGCGCTATTTCGTTTTACATCGACCCTTGGATTTTTATTGGTTTCCATAATTATAATTTTGAAATATTAATGTTATGGATAAATCACAAGAAGCATACCAAAAAAAAGCCCGTTACAGTTATGTAACGGGCTTTTAATATTATGGTATTTATCTTTAGTCTTGAACTTGAAATACAATTGGTAAAGAATATGGTACAGTAACCGCTTTTCCTCTCTGCTTACCTGGTTTCATTTTAGGCAATAGACCAATTACACGTGCAGCTTCTTTTTCTAATCTTGGATGTGGTGCTCGAGAACGTATCCCTACAACATTTCCACTTTTATCAATTTTAAAAACCACATTAATACGTTGTCTTCCTGTTAACCCTAAATCTCCAGCTAAATCTGTATTAAACTTTTTAACCACAAATTTTGAGATTTTATCCGACATACATTTTCTTTTAGCATCATTATTTCCTTTTTCACATCCAGGGAAAATTGGAACATTCTCAATAACAGCAAAAGGTACCTCAATATCTTCTTCAACTTCTTCAACCTCAACTTCTTCAACCTCAACTATTTCTTCCTCTTCACTTGTTTCTGTAGATTCTATAACTGTTTCTTCAATTTCTTCTTCATCCTCAACTATCTCAATAACCTCAGGCGCAGCTGGTGGTGGTGGTGGTGGTGGTGGTGTCTGAATTTGTTCAGTAATAGGAATTTCTTCTTCATCTAACTCATCCATATTTAACTGACCAATATCAATATCACTCTTATCATAGGTCTTATAATTAATTGCATAATTAGTCATAACTAACATCAATGCAAGACCAACCAAAAAATAGATTGAGCTATTTCGTTTTACATCCGCATTCGGATTCTTTTTAGGTTCCATAAATAATTGTTTTTACAAGATTGGTAAAATAACCAATAATTTGCTAAAAAAGCAAGGGTTTATATTTTTTTTGTGATTGTTTTCAATCTAACTGTTAAAATTAGCGTAACAATTCCAACTCCTACCACATTTGCAACAATATCCAAAATTGATGAATCTCTTGCAACGGTAAACTGTCCTTGTAAGACTTCAATAATTATACCATAAGTTACAGAAACAATAAATGCAACAAGAATTGAATTATTAATCTTGAATGCCACAAAAACCTTATACCACAAAAATGTTAGTAAAGCATAAGCTAAAAGATGATAAACCTTGTCTTCATAATTAGTTCCAAAATAGGGTATTTGATCATTACTTACTAGGCTAAGAACTCCCAATGCTAGGGTATATCCAGCCGCAACTAAAAGTAATAGTTTTTTGTTAAGCACCTATTAAAGTCTTATAATCTTCAGCCGAAAGTAAATTGTCAAATTGAGAAGTATCAGAACATTTTACTTTAATCATCCAACCTCCGCCATAAGGATCTGTGTTTACAATTTCTGGTTCATCCTCTAAAGCTTCATTAAATTCAATAATTTCACCTGAAACAGGCAAAAATAAATCAGATACAGTTTTAACGGCTTCAACAGATCCAAACACTTCATCGGCCTCAAGTGTTTCGTCCAATGTCTCTACTTCAACGTAAACTATATCTCCTAATTCGCTTTGTGCAAAATCTGTAATTCCGATGGTAATTACATCGCCATCAATGCTTACCCATTCATGGTCTTTAGTGTATTTTAATTCGGATGGAATGTTCATAATGTATTTTTCTGTAAATATATTGGTTGCTTAATTAATTTCCAAAGTTATATCTCATCGTAATTCCTGAGCGAATTGATGTTTGAGGGAAAGCTGTAGAAATAGCATATTCAGAGAACGAATAATCAAAATAAAAGATACCCGTTAGGTTCTTACTAAAAGCATAATCTGCTGAATACTTAAGGCCCCAAATAGTCTGTCCAGAAGTGATTTGGTTATTATCTAAATCTAAATATCTAATAATCGTTTTATTGTCCCTTACTGAAATATCGGCCTTCATATTTAAATCACTCTTAATTGTTTTTCTTGGTCCAGCCAATTGTGATCTAATCTTAACATCTTTTATTCTATATCCCAGTCCAAATATAAACTCTTCACCTTGTATTTCGGTCAATAAATTATTGTCAAAACTTAATGAAAGCACACGGTCTTTTCTAATCTCTGCAAGTATTTTCATTGAATTTTTCATTTCAAAATCCAACTTTACCAATGGGCTAAATTGCTCAACTAAGTTAATATTACTAAACAAAGTTTCATTTTTAAAATTGTCACCTTGATCTAATTCGGTAGGGTTATTGGCATCATAATCAAGATTAGTTCTAAACTGATTAATGGTATAAGTAGAACTATATCCATGTGTAACAGAAAAACGCTTAAAGTGTTTTTTAAACCATTTCATTTTCATGAATCCTGTATACTTTAATGTCCAGTTAGGAAAAGGAATATCCCTAAAAGCTCCTAATTTTACTTTACCTGCATCCTTACCTGTATAGGCCGATATAAAGGCTGGTAATAATACTGCTTGGTTCGTCTTTCCAAAGCCTACAGGATAGCCTTCAGCATCCGTTGGAATTGGGCTCCCTGCTCCGTAAAAATCTCTTGCCAATCTATTAGCAATCTCTAATCTGTTAGCTCTAAAATCATCAAACGTCGTCGATCCATTTTCGTCGCTACTACTAAATGCTGTTTTTATTAAGGACGTTGAGATATTAAAGTTCCCAAATGAATTTTGAATTAACGAATTATAGGTGTCACTAAAACCATCACCATTAGTATCGGTAGTATTAAAATTTTCTGTATAATTTTTGGCATAAGTTCGCCCTCCGGTTAGGTCAATTTTAAAATCATTAAATGGTTCTACGCTCGCAGAAAAATCTAAATTCCTATTTTGAACCTCGGTATACTGTTGGTTGAATTCTGGGAAAATAGTAAGCCACCCATTTTTAGCCGCTAAATGTCTAACATCCCTTTGGCTACCAAATGTATATCCAAAAGTAGGTTTCAACGTACCAATAAATCCGGGAGTATTTAAATATCCTGGTAAGAACGAACCGTTATTTTCACTATAATTAACTTGAATTCTTTTAACACTTGTCAATATATCAATTGCTGCATTATATAAAGTGTTCTTCTTTGGTTTTGGAGCATCAGCATTTTGATTGCCACCAGTACTAGGAACACCTCTCGCTGTATTTTTTCCAGCAGCTTTGTTTTCTTTTCGTACTAGACCCAAATATTTATATAAACGCTTCATGTCTAGCGTTGTATTTAGGGTATGTGTATTGGCATTAGAAACGGAGTTTCCTAAATCATAAGTTGTACCATCAATGGTTAGATTTCCATATAAATCAGAACCTTTTTGCCACTGAAAATCTCCAGTATAGGCATAAGTTGCTTTTAGGAAATCAAATGTTGGGATTTTGTCCAATGGTATCTCATAATTTATACCAAGCTGCTGAAACTGTCTATTAGGATCTCCTACATCAAAGAAACCGTCCCAAACATCTTTTGAAGGATCTTGCGCTCCATTTAAATTATCATCAATAAAATAATTACGTACAATATTATTGTTTGAAGCCGTAAAATTTAAACGAAGAGCATCAGTAATATCATAGTTTATTGTATACTGAAAATCAAAGGTATAATTTCTTCGATACAGTTCTTCCAAACCAATATTCCCTCCACCAAGATCAATATCTCTGAATTTTTGTCTATTAAATTGTCTAATAAAATCAGTGTTAACAGAGACACTCGTTGGTAATAAATTGAAATTGAAATCTTTTAATATTTTCCAATATTTTCCTTTAAACAACGAATCATTCTTTTTAAAAGGTTCAACTTTTATCGGACTAAAATTGTAATTGTAATTTGCCCCAACTCTTATGTTTTGATCAAGTGCATCTTCAATTTCAAAATCTCTATGCTCAACTTGATTGAACGAATAATTAAGGGTTAAATTCTCTATATCATAAAATCTAGGTGTAGCTTCATCATCCGTCCTTTGTTTTCTTACACCAATAAAGTTTACGCTTTGACGTTTTGTATAATCTTCTGACTGCTCCCTTATTGTTTCACGCTCACTTGAACTAGACGCCGCATCCAAACGGTCTTGTAGTTTAACATCTTTATATTGTTGATCGTACTCAGGCGTAATAAGTGACTCACTTTGCCCATAATTAAATGGAATTTGAAGCCCCCATTTTTTAGGCAATAACTGGCCCAAATTAATATTGGTTACTAAATCATATTGCTTAATATCCTCACGACTTCTTTCGTTTGGTCCTTGCTCTATTGTTCCAAAACCAGTTGTGCTTCTACGTCCGGTAGCACTAATATCCATAAAGTCTGCAATATTAGAATCCATACTCACAACAGCTGCCCAGCCGCCTTCATTATCCATATCTGATAGACGTAATTCGTTAAACCATATTTCGGTACAAATATCTAGATTGTCCTGCCTTGAATTTTTAACACCTACCATTAAGGTTCTAATATCCCCAAAGTTGGGATTTCCTTTAATCGCTATACGCTGTTGTCCTAATATATATGGAGAAAATTCTGCAATAGCGTTTTCATCTAGAACACCATCAATAACATCGTAAAAGGTAGGGTCTAAATTACCTAATGTCCCTGTTGAAATTCCAAGAGCTTTAATTTTTGCAAGCACTTCTATAGGAAGGTCAATCTCATTTATATCTGGCCAAACATTGGTTTCGCTCGTGGAACCTGATGAAGACACTTTTAATGGAATCTCTATTTGATAGTAATTTTGTGTAAAATCATTACCCATTCTTATAAACCCAATAGCATCACCATCCTCTAATCCACCCGCAACACCTTCTTCTGCATGAATAAACATTCTCAGTTTTTTAAACTGACGCATATCCACATTAATATTCTTGTACACTGCTCTAGAATCTTCATCCTCAAGTTTACATGTATTTACTACTAATGATTGCTCATTTTGTCTTACTAATGTGTTATTATTATTAAGTTGCTCTCGTTCTACTCCTGGTGGTGAAACATAACGACCATCGTTCTCTTGAATGCCAATAATCCCAACATTAAAATCTGTACCATCATTATCATTGTTTGGGTCATCATCTAAGGACAATTGATAACGTCTCCAATCGCTTCTCACCAAATCTAAAGTTGCAAAACGAAGTACGGTGTTTTGAGTAAACTCCTTTAAATACACACGCATAAAACGGATAGACCTAAAATCTGAAATTCCCCCAATTTGTTTTGTGTGTTCTGTTAGTGGGATTCTAAATTGATACCATTTTACTTGATCCGTATCTCCATTTGGTAATGTTACTGTAACTTCTTTCCTATCTGCAATACTCTTATTATTTAAATTGGCTAAGCTTGTTGGTGTAATATCCAATTCATATTCAAAATAACTATCAATGGTGTTCATGGTATTATCACGATTGATATCTTCGACATCAGGCTCTGTAGTAGAACCTCTATTGGTTTGTGTGAACGTGTCTGGTGAATTACCTTGCAACCCATTATACTCCTTATAACGTTCAAACACATCTCCGTCTGCGTTTAAGAAATAAGTATAATTATCTTTTGCCGGATCTTCAAGCCCTGCAAAATCCGAAAATACTGATGCTTCCTCAACATCATCATACCCATCATAACCAACATCTTGATTTATCCTATCTTGACCTAAACTTGAAAACGCATAAATTAACGACTGATTTTGAGGCACAACACTTCCCCAAACTGTCTGAGGTAAAGTACTAACATCTCCACTTTCATCAAGTCCATTTTCATATTGCTTTCTACCATCTTTCAAAATGTCTTCAGAAATATTACCTAGATTCAGTGTTAATTTTCCACCAGTATTTGCAATATTATCTAAAAATGGATCTTGCAACCAAAATTCTATATATTCAACATTAGCTTGTTCGAAGTCAGTAGAAGTTAACTGTCTCGTTATACCACCCCAAGAATCTGTTGGATTAGACAATATGTTGTTACTGGCACTAGATTCCATATTATATGCCCCTCTTTCTGAAGGATAAAATGATAAATCCAGAGAGTTAATCGTTGTGTTTTGCCCTTGTACTATATCAACTTGAGGAAATATTTCATCAATAAAAATACGTCTAGTATACAAATTGGACATATCATCATCGCTAATACCACCTGGTCTTTGACTACTATAAAAAATTGGGTCAATGAAGTACCAATTCAATTGTGCCCTATCAAAACCGTTTTGTACACCATTCTCATCTTCAGGTCCTTCAGGATAAACTCTCCCTAACTCTTTTGGCCTACTTGATAAATGCCAAGACTGTGGAGCCAATAAATCAATGGCATTTTGAGTGCCCTCAAAATCATCAACATACGTTGTTGCTTCCCCTTGAAAATCGGAACCTTTTGGCGCGCCGGGTAATAGATATGCAAATTCACCCCTTAACGACAAGTTTGACGGCACATCCGTATCAATATTTGGTAACTTATTTGCCAAACGTGTTAAAAAAGGAACCTCTGTAGAGAAATTACCATTTATACCAAATATGCTATTATTAATAGGCTCTGTACCATAATTAGCCTTTTGTGTTATTGGTCGTTCATTAAGATTTAAAAAGGTAGCTCCAAGCACAAAATTTTCATTAAATTGATGCTCAACATTCAGTCCTGTAAATCGTTTTGTTTGCTGACCAAATACCGCATTATTTTCAACAGAAACCTGAATTGGTGTATTAGATGCCTGCAATGCAGGATCTAATATTTGAACCGTGCCTATTTGGTAATTAACTGTATAGTCAACACCTTCTACCAATACTCTTCCACCAGCAGTAACCTTTACCGATCCTCTTGGCACATTAAATGCCCCAATTGGTATTCCAGCTCCTCCTTCTGATTTATAACGCCCTTTTATTTGAAACTTATTCTTTTCACCATCATTTAAAGCATCTGTTTTTGTCGACTTATATAACTTATCATAAACGTACTTAGCTTGATTTGGATTATATGTTGTTGTATTAGTATAATCTTCACCACCATTTGATAGCACATCAAACAAATACTCCCCAAATGGCTCTGTATTCGTGAATATTATTTTTCCGTTTTGTTGTATTACCGTAATTCCTGGAACAAAATCGAAAAAGCCATCTCCATTAAATTGTGGGTCATTATTAAAGTTTAATTTATCCAAATTAAACACTCGTAATAGTGGTGTTTCTTGTAAAGGGTCTTCATTTGGTCCAGGTGCAGGAAATGGTGTGCCATCGACTGGGGTAATATAGTTTAAAGGTGACGATTCTGTATAAAATATGTTTAACGTAAAATCTTCCTTATCCAGCTGAAAAGCTCCAGTGTTATAAATATTCTTCATCATCAAGTCCCAAATTGGTTCTTGAACATTAGTCACAGTACTCTTTAACATTTTAAGTACTAAACTATTGTTATTAACAATAGTGTTACCTGTGGCGGGATCTATACTAGAATCTGTAGCGTCCACACCGTCATTGGCAAATTCACCAACTTGATAAATCCGTTCTTCTCCACTGGTAGGGTCAATATTCCCTGTAACCGTATATTGAAATGAAACAGCTAGTATCTCATCATTTTGTAATCGCTGATTTAAAGAAATATAACCTAACTGGGTATTGAGTGTATATTCGTTTCCTTGAATTAATTTTTTTGCATTTTCCAACTTTCCATAATCAAAACCCTCATTAACTCCCGGAACTAGGATGCCAGCCTGAATAGTTGCAATATCTCTAATTGCATTGGTTATTTGTGATCCTGCGCCACCTATATTTGTTGGGTCAAAGGCATTGTTTTGGTTACTAGGAAAAGCATTGGGGTCTGGGTTTAACACATTTACTGCTGATCCAATTTTATTTGAATCTGATTCACCTAAATCCTGTAGCGCAACAATATTTCTTACATCATCGGTCTGGTTAGATCGGTTTGTTACCCATACTTCAAGTCTTGTGATTTGAATTCTAGAATTTATATATGGATAGGTTTTTAAGGCCTCATCGTAATTCTCCCTAAAATATTGCGCTAAGAAAAAGTGTCTGTTTTCATCATAATCTAATCCAAAAAACTCAAATTCCTGTAATGTGCCTCCACCCTGAGCCACTACTGTCCGGGTTTCTGATTTTTGTTCAGAAAATATCCCTGTAATTCTTGTTTTACCAAACTGTAGTTCTGTTTTAACACCAAACAAACTTTGTGCACCTGTAATTAATGAGCTGTTTAATGGCATACTAACATTACCAACTTCTATCTTTTGAATAATATCATCTTCTGTTGGTGTGTATTCTAACTTAATTAAATTCTGAAAATCAAAGGTAGATTGTGTATCGTAATTTGCCGTAACTTGTAATCTTGTACCAACTTTACCTAAAAGGCTTAAGTTAATACGTTGATCAAAATCAAATGTAAAATTACTCCTGTTTCGTGGTGAAAATGTAGGATTATCTTGTTTAGTAAAAAGTACACCCAAATCCATTTCTACAGATCCTTGTGGAATTACTTCAATTGTATTGCCTCCAAAAAGAGTTTCAAAAAAATCTGAATTTACATACAACTCAGGAATTAAATTCTTTTTTAGGGCATCCGATCCAGCTTTCTTCCCATCAAAAGCATCAATTTTTTGTTTATAATAACTTCTCAAATTTTCTTGGGCCACTAACTTCTGAAACTCCACTGGTGTTAATATAATTGGGTAATTGATATTAAAATTACCAACGCTTTCGGTATAAATATATCTATCTGTTATTGGATCATAGGTATATTTAGATACTATACTATCAGGGTTTGGCACTTGCATATTACCAAAAGAAAATGTGGTGCTTGTTGAATCTCTAACTGTAGGTTCTTGTTGCGCAAATGTCACAACACTAAACAGCAACATAATGCCAATGAGCAAGTATGTTTTAGTAGATTTGTAAAAATTATTGTTGGTAGTAGTCTTCAAATCAATTATAATTTTTTTAAGGCTTCTTTTATAATAGCTTCAACAGTTGCATCTTGGTCACTTGAAATAATCTTATCCACAACACGATCTGATTGTTTCTTAGTAAAACCTAGAACTTCTAAAGCAGATAACGCTTCATCTTTGTTAGTATTGTTTTTAGGCACCGATCCTTGATCAATATCATAAACTTTTAAAACTTTATCTTTTAATTCAATAATAACGCGTTGCGCTGTTTTTAATCCAATCCCTTTAACGGACTGAATTAATGCTACATCTTCAATTGCAATTCCATCCCTTACTTGCATGGGCGTCAAAGACGATAACATAGTACGGGCTATACTAGCTCCAATTCCACTAACCGAAATTAATAAACGAAATATTTGACGCTCACTGACTGAAGAAAATCCATAAAGCGTATGCGAATCTTCTTTAACTTGAAGATGTGTAAACAGCTTTAAATTTTCTTGATCGGAAATTTGTGAATAGGTATTCAAAGAAATATTTAATTTATAACCAACACCATTGCAATCTATAACGACATCTGTAGGGTTTTTTTCAGTAAGTCTGCCTTGAATATGCGTAATCATTGTTTGGGTTTAGTTATCGACCCAAATGTAATAAAATTATTATACATAATAACGAGATAATTAAACCGAAAAACCTATGCTTTTAGGCTCTTTTCTGTTTTTTTTGGGCATCAATAACTGCAATTGCCGTCATATTAACAATTTCATCAACACTAGCGTCTAACTGCAATATATGTGCAGGTTTTTTTAAACCCATCATAATTGGACCAATATTATCCGCCTTATTTAGCTCTTTTAGCAATTTGTAAGTAATATTTGCTGAATCGAGATTAGGGAAAATGAGCGTATTTACTTTTCTGCCAGCAAGTTTTGAAAACGGAAAAATATCTTGACGCATTTTATTATTAAGGGCAAAATCTGTTTGAAACTCTCCATCTACAATTAAGTCAGGGTGATAGCGATGCATATAAGATACTGCTTCTCTCACTTTAGAGGCCTTTTCATTATCGGATGACCCAAAATTTGAATACGATATCATTGCCATCACAGGTTCCAATCCAAACATCTTGACCGTTGTTGCGGTCATTTGTGCAATTTGAGCAAGAGCCTTAGATGTAGGATCTATATTTATTGAAGTATCACTCAAAAACAATGGCCCCCGCTGTGTCATCAATACATTTGTAGTTGCAATTCTAGTCGCTCCCTTATCTAATCCTATCAATTCTAATATTGGTTTTACAACTGTTGGATAATTTCTTGTAAAACCAGAAATAAGCGCATCAGCATCTCCCTCATTTACCATCATCGCTGCGTAATAGTTGCGTTCTCGCATTAGCTTTTTTGCTGTATGCAATGTAACACCGCGACGTTTACGACTTTCCCAAAAGACTTCAGCATAAGCATCTTTTCTTGATTCTTCTTCATCAGACTTAGGGTCAATAATTGGTACTTCTGCATCAAACTCAATTTCAACCTTAAGTTTTTCGATGGTATCGCGTCTTCCTAATAAAATTGGTAAAGCAATACCCTCGTCGTATGCAAACTGAGCCGCTTTCAAAACTGTGAGCTGATCTGCTTCTGCAAATACTACGCGCTTAGGATCCAATTTAGCTCTGCTATGTAGTAGTCTAACTAACTTATGGTCGTTTCCTAATCGTTCTAATAGGGATTCCTCGTAAATATTCCAATCTTCAATTGGTTCGGTAGCAACACCACTCTCAATTGCTGCTTTGGCCACAGCAGGAGGAACTACACCTATCAATCTAGGATCGAATGGTTTAGGAATAATATAGTCCTTCCCAAAGGTTAATTTTGTTTTACCATAGGCAATATTTACTTGCTCAGGCACTGGTTCTTTTGCTAAATTTGCCAATGCCATTACAGCTGCCTTTTTCATTTCCTCGTTAATTTTGGTAGCTCTAACATCTAAAGCCCCTCGAAAAATAAATGGAAAACCAAGAACATTATTAACTTGGTTTGGATGATCACTTCTGCCAGTTGCCATGATAATGTCATCACGAGTATCTACGGCTAATTGATACGCAATTTCAGGGTCAGGGTTAGCCATGGCAAATACTATCGGGTCCTTTGCCATTACCTTTAGCATTTGTGGTGTTACAATATCGGCCTTAGAAAGACCAATAAAAACATCGGCATCTACCATAGCTTCATCTAGTGTTTCTATTTTTCTATGGGTTGCAAATTCGGCTTTTTCCGGGGTTAAACTATCTCTATCGTTACGGATAACTCCTTTACTATCGAGCATTACCATGTTTTTACGCTTTGCACCAAATGCTTGATATAAACGGGAACACGAAATAGCCGCCGCTCCAGCGCCACTTATAACAATTTTTACTTCATCTAATTTTTTTTCAGTAATCTCCACTGCATTCAACAATGCAGCTGCAGAAATAATAGCAGTTCCATGTTGGTCATCATGCATCACAGGAATATCTAGTTCTTCCTTAAGACGTCTTTCAATTTCGAAAGCCTCCGGAGCCTTTATGTCTTCAAGGTTAATTCCACCAAAAGTTGGTGCAATATTTTTTACAGTTTGAATAAACTCTTCTACATCTTCAGTATCCACTTCAATATCAAAAACGTCAATATCAGCAAAAATTTTGAATAGCAATCCCTTTCCTTCCATTACAGGTTTGGAAGCTTCTGGACCAATATTACCAAGACCTAAAACCGCAGTACCATTAGAGATTACGGCTACTAAATTACCTTTTGCAGTATACTTATAAGCATTTGATTTATCCTTTTCTATTTCAAGACAAGGTTCTGCAACACCAGGAGAGTAGGCCAAAGACAAATCTCTTTGTGTGGCATATTTTTTAGTAGGAACAACTTTAATTTTACCAGGAGTTGGTTTGGCGTGATATATTAGGGCTTCTCGACGCTTACTTTCTTTACTCATATTGCTATTAATTATATATGAACTTACAAAGATAACATTACTGCAATGCTAGGGACTAATCTTTTAAAAAATTGATATTTCGTTTTAGTCCAGAAAATTTAGTGCGTTTTACTGCTGATTTTTGAAACACTTTATTAAAAGTATCCTGAGTTATTTCTTCCCAATCTTTTTTTGTCATTTCAAGGAGTTCAGGATGGGGATTAAATAAGGGTTCATTGTGGGGTTTCGAAAATCTATTCCATGGGCAAATATCTTGACAAATGTCACATCCAAACATCCAATCTTCAAACTGCCCCTTAACTGAATTTGGTATTTGCTCTTTTAATTCTATAGTGAAATAAGAAATGCATTTACTCCCATCTACTTTATAAGGCTCAACTATTGCTTGAGTAGGACATGCATCTATACAAGCCGTGCAAGAACCACAATGGTCTGTGACAGGTGAATCATAATTTAGTTCTAAATCAATAATAAGTTCAGCAATAAAATAAAAGGAGCCCGTTTGTTGGCTTAGTAAATTACTGTGTTTTCCAATCCAACCTAATCCGGATTTTGCTGCCCAAGCTTTGTCTAAAACTGGCGCTGAATCGACAAAAGCACGCCCACCTACTTCACCAATTTCTTCTTTAATAAAATGAAGTAAGCTTTTAAGTTTGTCTTTAATTACAAAATGGTAATCGGTACCGTAAGCATATTTGCTCAGTTTTGGTGCTGTATTATCTTTTTGAATTTCAGAAGGAAAATAATTAAGTAACAAAGACACGACACTTTTAGAGCCTTCAACCAAAAGTGTTGGGTCTAAACGCTTATCAAAATGATTTTCCATATAATGCATATCTCCATGCATATTTTTGTTTAACCATTTTTCTAAACGAGGAGCTTCAACTTCTAAAAACTCTGCCTTGCTAATACCACATGACAAAAAACCGAGGCGTTTGGCCTCGTCTTTAATTAGTTTTGTGTAACCTGCCTTTTTCATGATTGTGATTTTGAAGCAAACTTCATTTTAATACCTACAGGCTTTAAGGTTATTAGCGGATTCATCTTTATTTCCTCATAATCTGTTGATATTTCAAACTTTTTAAGTATAGAATTTACTGCCAAAATCATTTCATACATCGCGAAATTATTACCTATACATAGTCTTGGGCCTGCACCAAATGGCATATAATAAGGCATAATTTGCTTTCTGTTTTCTTCTAAAAATCGTTCTGGTTTAAAGGACTCTGGTTCCTCCCAATATTTTTCGTTTCGATGTAGTTCATATATCGAAACACCTAAAATAGTGCCCTTTTTTAAAAAATAATCCCCTAGTACATCATCTTCAATATTCATTCTATCCATTATCCAAGCCGGAGGATATAGTCTAAGGCTTTCTTCAATACAGCACTTTGTATAATTGAGTTCTGAAATCTCTTGCAAGGGCCTCAACTTTTTTGCATTCGTCTTATAAATTTCGTCTTTTACTTTCCTTAACTCTTCTTTGTTTTGTGCTAGGAGTTTTAATGTAAATGTCAAGGCATTTGCTGTAGTTTCATGACCAGCGACAAACAAGATTAATATTTCATCAATTAATTGTTCATTGGTCATCGTGCTTCCATCTTCATATTGCGCATGGAGCAGCATATCCAAAAGATCATCATGTTTTTCTTGTGACTCCTTCCTACTGTTTATTATGCTATTTATAATATCGCGACTTTCTTGCACCAATGTCATGTGATATTTAATATCCCCTTTAAGCTTATACCATAATTTTTTATATGGCATTCTTAATTCTTTTACTATAAATAATTGTAATTTTTCAATTATGAATTGCAATCGTTTTAAAGTAAGAGCTTCAGCTGAAAAATCAAATAAGGATTTTGCCACTACCTCAAAAGCTAATTCATTCATTAAAGGGTATAAGTCTACTAAACCATCTGTATTAATAGTATTAACCTGTTCATTAATAGCCTTATCAATGATATCGACAAGGTTTTGAATCTTTTCTTTGTGAAAACCTGGTTGAATTAAACGCCGTTGCTTTAACCAATAATCACCACTTGAAGTTAATAGTCCATAACCAATATACTTGGATAAATAAATTGTTTGAATTTTTGATTTATGATAGATTTTATGGTTTTTCTGAAGGATGTGTTTAGTAAGCCCGATATCACGTGTTAAAACCAATTGTCCAAAAAATGGTGATTTTATTGAAAAGGTATCACCAACTTCATTAAACCATTTGTTGTGAAATAACAATGGATTTTTGGCAATAGAATTTGCCATTAATAAAAACTTATAAAAAGGAACTTTATTTGGGTACTTATATTTGGGCATTAAAACAATCCTTCTTGTATACTCCCTTTTACTCTTCCAAGATGTCTATAGGCTAATTCTGTAACCTCGCGCCCTCTAGGTGTACGCATAATAAAGCCTTGCTGAATTAAAAACGGCTCATAAACCTCTTCAATAGTTTCAGAGCTTTCACTAACGGCTGTTGCTAAAGTGGAAATACCAACGGGGCCTCCTTTAAACTTATCAATAATGGTTGTTAGAATTTTATTATCCATCTCATCCAATCCATGGGCATCAACATTAAGCGCTTTAAGGCTATACCTAGAAATTTCAATGTCAATTTTCCCATTACCTTTTATTTGGGCAAAATCACGTACCCGTCGTAATAATGCATTTGCGATTCTAGGTGTGCCCCTACTACGTCCTGCAATTTCAATTGCAGCTTCCATGGATGTTGGAACTTTTAATATGTGTGCACTTCTTTGCACTATTGTAGACAATAACTCCGTATTGTAGTACTCTAATCTACTACTAATTCCAAAACGAGCTCGCATTGGTGCGGTTAACAATCCTGACCGTGTAGTAGCACCAATTAAAGTAAATGGATTTAAATTAATTTGAACTGACCTTGCATTTGGTCCAGACTCAATCATGATATCAATTTTATAGTCCTCCATAGCAGAATATAAATATTCTTCAACAATTGGGCTTAAACGGTGAATCTCATCAATAAACAGCACATCTCTCTCTTCTAGATTTGTAAGCAATCCTGCCAAATCTCCTGGTTTATCCAGCACAGGGCCAGAAGTTACCTTAATACCAACATTCAATTCATTGGCCAAAACATGTGCTAAAGTTGTTTTTCCTAGACCCGGCGGACCATGAAACAATGTATGGTCAAGTGCATCATCACGTAAATTAGCAGCTTCAACAAATATTTTTAAATTCTCCAAAATCTGGTCTTGACCTGCAAAATCATCAAAAGAAAGTGGTCTTAACGCTCTTTCTACATCATGCTCTTCGGAAGAAAAATTATCACTTGAAGGGTTAAGATTCTCGTTCATACATCAAATATAAAGAAAAAGCCTCTCTAAAATAGAAAGGCTTTTTAATATTAAGGCTTTTTAATTTTTAATTCGAAATTATGAATTCACAACGTCTGTTAATGTCGTATTCCTCATCTTCACAAACACCTTCTTTATCACATTTATTTAGTGGTTGCATTTCGCCATAACCAATACTTTTTAATCTATTTCTATCGATCCCTTTGCTTACTAAATACTCTAATGTTGAAGCAGCTCGCCTTTTAGACAAGTCTAAATTATATTGATCCTTACCACGAGCATCTGTATGTGCTGACACTTCAACTTCCATTGCTGGATACTTGTTCATTAAATCTACAAGTACATTTAACGTTATTGTTGCATCTTCACGGATATTAGACTTATCGAAATCAAAGAAAATTTTATCTAATTGGATATGGACATCTCCTGTTTCATTTTCTTTTACTCGTTCTTCGGCATCTGCATACGATTCTAAAGTTAAATATATATTATGTTGTATTTTTCCCTCACTATCGGTAGAAAACTCAACATCTTGCGGAATGTATGCCTTTTGTGTTCCTCTAATTTTATATTTTTTGTTTGGCTCTATTTTGAATAAATAATCTGCCTTCTCGCCAACTATAGAATCTTGAATTACGGTATCAGTCTCATCAAATAATGTAACCAATGCACCAACAAGAAGTTCTTTACTATTTTTATCTTGTACAATACCTTCTACCAGATATTTTGTAAGTATATTTTCTTCTCTTCCAAAACCGTATAATCTATCATAGCCCGTTCTGTTTGAAGAAACATAACCCTTATTTTCTTTCTCGTTAATCACATATGCAAAATCGTCTAAACTGCTATTTATTGAGCTTCCTAAATTCACAGGTTTATCAAAACTTCCGTTAACCATATTACTTCTAAAAACGTCTAAGCCACCATAACCTTGATGGTCATTCGATGAAAAATACAGAACATTAATTTTGCTTATATATGGGAATTGCTCTCTATGTTTTGTATTAATTTTTGAACCTAAATTCTCAGGCTCACCATAAGTACCATCTTCGTTGACAGCTACTTTGTAAATATCAAAACCGCCCATACCACCATGCATATCGCTAGCAAAGTAAAGTGTTTTACCATCTTTACTCAAGGTTGGATGTTCAGTGCTATATTTATTTGAAGAAAATGGCAATGCTTTCACATTTGTCCAATTACCATCTACTAATTCTGCCTTATAAATTTTGATGTGTGCTATTCGTTCTTCATCTGCTTTTGTACGTATTTTGTTTGTTCTGTTAAAGAACATTGTTTTACCGTCTTTGCTAAAAGTGGCACTGCTTTCGTGGGATTCTGTATTGATTGCATCCGAAAAAGGAACAATACCTTCTAGCTTTCCGTCGTTGGTTAATGTAGCACTATACAAATCTAAATAAGGAAGATTGTTCCATGCATAAGACGGGTTTTCACTATTTCTAGCCGATGCAAATACAACTTTATCTCCATAAAATGATAAACCAAAATCGCTATTGGATTTTTTATTTTCAATAGGGTTTAAATCAAAAGTGTGTGGTGTAGTTTTCTCAATACTTTCAATAAAATAAGGCGTATTTATTCTTTGATTGTAATATCTACTTAAATGAACATCTGCTTCTTTATAGTCTTTAACCCCTTTTAAAGCTTGAGCATATCTAAAATGTAATTCAATATCTATGGAATATCCATAAGTAACAAACAACTCACGGTAAGTTTTAATCGCTTTTTGTAATGATGTGTTATAAAAGTAACTGTCCGCCAAATTCTGAAGCACTTCTTGAGAACGCTCTTTTGTTTCGTAAATTTTAGCAGCTTCAACAAAAGCTTTCATTTCAAAAAGCTTATTTGCTCTTTTTAAATTTCCTTTTTGCGCTAATGCTGTTCCGCTAACAAGGAAAAAACAAGTAAATATATATATGTATGTTTTCATAATTGTAATCATTATAGGTTTAGAAGAATCTTGGAGAGCGATCGTAACCGCCTTTAAATCCAAATAAATCAACATCAAACAGAATAAATATTTCATGGGAACCAGAATTGAAATCCCCTAAATTAGTTGTCGTAAAATCATAGGAATATCCTACTCTCAAATCGGGTGAAATCCTAAAATTAATTAAGGCGCTAATTGCATCTTCTAAACGATATCCCAATCCAGCTTCAAGTTTTTCGTTAATCAAGACATTCGCCGTAATGTCTATAGCCAAAGGAGAGCCCTTTACTGCTTTTGCCATAAATGCTGGTTTAAATTTTAAATCTTCATTAATATCAAAAACATATCCTCCAGTTATAAAATAATGGATGTCTTGAACTCCAGTAGATTTAACTCCGTTTTCAGGTTCTAAATGAGTTGTGGTTAGCATATTTGGAGCCGACAAACCTAAATAGTAATTGTCTGTGAAATAAAATGCTCCAATTCCAATATTAGGAAAAGTCTTGCTTATATTTTCATTAAAAGCCACATCAGTAGAGGAGTTTCCCGAATTTAATATAAATCCATCAAAATTAGCATTGAAAAAAGTAAAACCTGCCTTTAGGCCTAAAGACAATTTACTGTCTAATCCTAGTGGTAATACGTAGGCAAAATCGGCATAAATATTATTTTCGCTAATCACATCACCAATATTATCGTTGGTAAATGAAATTCCTAACTCTATTTTTTCATTAATTGGAGTGTGAGCAAAAAAGCTTCCCGTCTTGGGCGCACCTTCTAATCCAACCCACTGTGTTCTATATAATCCTCCAATATTTAAAATATCTTCGTTTGCAGTTGCATACGCTGGATTAACAACACTCATATTATACATGTACTGTGTAAATTGAGGGTCCTGCTGAGCATTACTCTGAATGGATAGCAGCACCAGACTAAATAAGACCGTTATTTTATAATATATTTTTGATTGTTTCATCTTTTCTAAAATTGTTTTTTATCCAACAGATTATCTACTCAAGTATAAACGTCCTTGCTCTGGCCTATTTATACCGTCATTAAAATTGAAAATATAATAATACACGCCTACAGGCAAATCTCCATTTCCTAGTTTTCTGGACTGGTTGGATTTCCCATCAAAATGAGGTGTAGATGCATTGCCTTTGTAAACAATGTTTCCGTACCGGTTATAAATCTCCATGACAAAGTTTGGATATAAAGTATCTAAATTGTCAATATCAAATGTTTCATTTACACCATCTCCATTTGGCGAAAAGCCATCTGGCAAAATAAGTTTCCCACAAGCCAAAAGATTTGGAGTTATAGCTTGCCTAACACTACTCTCACATCCTGTAACCGAATCTACTATAATGGCGTAATATGTTGTTGCATTAGTTAATATTGTAGTTGAACCAATGATTGTTCCTCCATTTGCTGAATCATACCAAATAATATTGTTTAGTGACGAATTATACTCAGTAATATTTAGGGTTAAATCACTTATTGATGGGCTATCATTAATGCAATATTCCATATTAGCATTAATAAGAGTTGGTGTAGGAGCATCATTAACTGTTGTATTAATTAATGCACTAACGGAAGATTCACATCCAAATCCATTTGTTTGAGTTGCATAATAATCTTCTCCATCATCTAAAACATCTGAAGTGCTTAGTGGTGTGGTTAATTCGGCATCTGCGTACCATGATATTGTTCCTGTAGCTAAAATACTTGTATTTAAATCTGATACCGTCGGATTATCAACCGCACAGAATGCAGGATTTGCAACATTGATTGTTGGGGCCACTATATCACTTGTTGTTACAGTAATTTGAGCACTTGCATCAATAATACAAGGTGCAACTGCTGATACAGTATAAATATAGATTCCATCAGGATCAATATTTGGGTCGAAAATACCAGTGCCGCTGTTCAATGCAGGAGACCAAGTACCTCCAGAATCAGGAGTGCCTCCCAATTGTGTAAATAAATCGACTGAATCATTTATAACACAGGCTATTATTGTATTGTCCGTTCCTGCATTTGGTGCTTGAGTAACCGTTACTACAACATCACTGCTCGTACTTCCACATGCATTTGATAGGGTATAAGTGTATGTTGCTGTACCATTTAACAAATCAACCAAAGGATCAAAAACACCTGTCCCGCTCGTTAAAGCTGGAGACCATGTCCCGCCAGCATCTGCTACTCCTAAAAGAGTAAACAAATCTGTTGTTCCATTGGTATTACAAACATCAAGTGTTGAGTCGGTTCCTGCATTTAATGACTCTTCAATTGTTACAGTAATCACTGTACTTGCATCAACACAAGGTGCAGTACCCATAACTAAATATGTAAAATCATAATTTCCTGCTGAAATTCCTGTTGCATCAAAAATATTTCCAGTTAATGCTCCTGTGCCATCTGTATCTTGCCAAACACCACCAGCATCTTGAGAGCCGTCTAATCCGGTAAATAAATCTATACTACTAGCATCATTACATGCTATTATTGGTGTTGCATTTGGGTTTCCTGAATTTGGTGATTGATAAACTCTAGCAGTTACCGGAGTTCTTAGTGAAGACTCACATCCTGTTGTCGCGTCTGTTTGAGTTGCATAATATATTTGGCCATCGATTAAAGCTGTTGTATCTGCTAAAAGGTTCCCACCAGTAGCAGCATCATACCACAGAATTGTTGTTCCTGTTGTAACTAAATCTGCAATTGAAGCAGTATCGCAAAATTCTTGAGGGCTTGATGCTAAAGGTGCTGGTGTATCATTAATGATGATACTCACCGTTACCAAAACATCATCACAAGTGCCTATGGCATTTACATCAAATGTAAAATTATAAGTTCCAGTTGTTAAACCATCTATTGTAACACTATTTCCTGTCAACGCTCCTGTTGCATCATCATCACTCCATGTACCTGTTTGGTCTTCGCCTTCAAGTAAATCGAATAAATTTACAGTTTGAGCTACTGTTATTTCAGCTATACAAAATTCAACTGGAGAATTTACCGTCCCTGACTCAGGTGCGTCTTCAACAATTACTGCTATGGTGCTGCTGTTTGAGCATCCATTCGCTGCTGTTATGCTATAGGTATAATTATATGTGCCTATTATTAATAGTGTTAAATCTACATCACTGCCACTTAATGCTCCCGAAGTATTATCATCTGTCCAAGTCCCTCCAACATCATTTCCAGAAAGTTGTCCAAACAAATCTAAAGGTGAATTTGCTGCTAAGTCATTTTCACAAAAAACAGCATTAGTTGGAATTCCTGTGTTTGGTTGTTGCAAAACAATTATTTGAACTGTAACATCAACATCAGAACATGTTCCAATATCAGGAACAGAATATGTATAATTATAAGTTCCATCAGAAAGACCAGAGATATCAACTGGATTTGTAACCACACTTCCCGAAGTATCTATGCCATCATACCATGTTCCATTGGTGTCTTGTGTTCCGTCTAATAATGAAAATAAATCGAAAGGTGAATTTGCCACCAAGTCTTCTACACAAATTTCCACAGGGCTTAAAGCATTTCCGGATTCTGGAGCAGGCTCTATTGTTATGGTTATAGTCTCCATATCATCACATGTGCCATTACTAATAGTATAGGTGAATTGATACGGGCTTCCTGCAACAGTAAAACCTGTTATATCTATTGGGTCAACAATAACTGTATTACTAGCATCAGTCCATGTTCCAAAATTATTATCTTGAGAACCATCTAATGCAGTAAATAAATCGAAAGGTGAATTTGCAACTAAATCATTTTCACAAAATAGCTGATTGACTGCATTCCCAGCATTTGGATCTTGTAATACTATTACTTGTACTATTGTTGATTCTTCAGGACAAGGGTTTGGTAGTACATTTTGAGTATAAGTGAAATTATATCTGCCAGGCGTAAATCCTGTTAAATCTATTGGTGAAGTCACTATCGGATCTGTACTTAATGTCCCTTCTGTCCATTGCCCGTTAGGGTCTTCATTTTCTAATAATGTAAATAAATCAAAAGCTGAAGGCAAATCTGCTTCACAGAATGTTGCCGGATTAGCTGCTGAAGGTGTTCCAGATGTAAACGTTTCGTAAATTGTTATTGTTACTATAGATGTTCTTTCTGGACAAGCTCCATTTGCAGGAACTGTATAAGTAAACACATGATTTCCAGGAGTAGTTAAAGTAGAAATATTTACTGTACCTAGATGACCATTAGTTGTCCCAAGTGGGCCTGTCCAACTTCCATTTGTGTCTGGTGTGCCACCGAGTTTATCAAACAAATTAAAATCTGTCACAGGAATACTATTATCACAATATTCTAAAGTACCTGGGCTACCAGGGTCAAAAGGAATGTCTATGTTTACAGTAACGGGTACTGCATTACTAACACAAAACACATCATTAATTTGCACATAGTATGTATTACCATCGACTAAGGTTGTTAATAAAGACAATGCTGGATTTATGGGGTTTCCAAATCCATCAATATTTGCATACCAACTATAGCTTGCCGCTGTTCCTGGGTCTAAGTCTCCAACCGTTGGGTTTGAGTCTGCGCAAAAATCTTGGGGATTGGCAGGAGTTGGGTCATTTGGCGAGGCAAAAACTGCTGTACTGCCTATTTCTAATTGACTTCTACATGGAGTCGGTAAACTATTATCAATAAATACAATGAAAAAATTTGTAGCTCCAATAGGAATAGCATCAGTGCCGTTGGCCATATTTAATAAATCAATATCTGTATAAACCTCGACGCTCCCGCCTGTAGGAATATTAGATTGAAGAACACCATTAATATAGGTTTGAATTGTTGGATTTTCATTGCTACAATAAATTTGATCCAAATTTTGTACTGATGCGTCTACCTGGAAGTCAACGGTTATTGATGTTCTAGCACCACAAGAGCCTGAATTATCGTCTGCATAATAAATGTCTTCTGCTACTAATTGACTTGAAATAAATGAACTTCCTCCAGACGCAGAATCATACCAAACAATTCCATTTCCATTATCTGTTGCTAAAGCATCTAAATCACTAAACTTAAATCCCGAAGCATCACATATGATTGGTGTAGGGTTACTAATTGTTGGACATTGTGCAAACGCAGAAAATGATGTCCACATGAATACCAAAACATAGGACGAAATATTTATTACGTTCCTAATGAAGGTTTTTGTTTTCATAATTGGGGCAATTAAGATAATATTTATACTCCTTTTCTTCTAAAATAAATTAGCCCTTTATTCCTACATATATACTTATGTGAATATTTGCGCGAATCTAATTTAGCCTGCAATTTAACTGATTTATTTGTATTTCATCGTATTAAATTAAATTATTTACCTTTTATCTTGTTTTTTTGTCTTTTATCGATTTAAAAATTAGACTTCTCTTACAATTAATGTAGGCATACAAAAAAACCTTGCTGTAAATCAGCAAGGCTTTTTTGTATCTACTATGGAATTCCTTTATAATTCGGAATCTAGATAACCATTTAATGTTGAAGTTCTTCTTCTCCTTCTTTTAACGGAATATTTTGAGGCACAAAATCATCATCATGTCCAGGTTTACTATAGTCGTAGGCCCAACGGTGAACATGAGGTATTTCACCTTCCCAGTTACCATGGATATGTTTTATAGGTGCTGTCCACTCCAATGTATTCGATTTCCAAGGGTTTTGTACCGTTTTCTTTCCGTAGAAAATACTGTAAAAGAAATTCCATAAAAACACTAATTGGAATGCTCCACCAACAAGAGCAAATATTGTGATAATGACATTTACATTTGATAAATCATCAAATAATGGGAAATTACTATTTGTATAATAACGTCTTGGTAACCCCGCCATACCAATAAAATGCATTGGGAAAAATACGCCGTATGCACAAACCGCTGTTACCCAAAAGTGAATGTAACCTAAATTTTTATTAAGCATTCTACCAAACATTTTTGGGAACCAATGATAAATTCCTGCAAACATACCATATAAGGCAGAAATACCCATTACTAGGTGGAAGTGTGCTACTACAAAGTAAGTATCATGTACATTAATGTCTAATGCACTATCTCCTAGAATAATTCCTGTTAAACCTCCAGTAATAAACGTAGAGACTAATCCAATAGAAAATAACATGGCAGGGTTAAACTGGAGATTCCCTTTCCATAATGTGGTTATCCAGTTAAATGCTTTTATAGCCGAAGGAATTGCAATTAACAACGTCGTAAATGTAAAAACCGAACCTAAGAATGGATTCATTCCAGAAATAAACATATGGTGACCCCAAACAATCGTTGATAAGAATGCAATTGCTAAAATTGCAGCAACCATGGCTCGATAGCCAAAAATCGGCTTACGAGAATTGGTTGCAATAATTTCTGAAACCAATCCCATGGCTGGCAAAATAACAATGTATACTTCAGGATGTCCTAAAAACCAAAATAAGTGTTCAAACAACACTGGAGACCCACCTTGATAATGCAGTACTTCACCTTGTAAAAATATATCCGACAGGAAAAATGAAGTTCCAAAGCTCCTATCCATTATTAATAATAATGCTGCAGATAATAATACTGGAAAGGAAACTACACCGATAATCGCAGTAACAAAAAATGCCCAAATAGTCAATGGTAATCGTGTCATTGACATTCCTTTGGTTCTAAGATTAATAACTGTTACAATATAATTAAGTGATCCTAATAAGGAGGAAGCTATAAATATTGCCATGGACACTAACCATAACGTCATCCCCATTCCAGAACCTCCTTGTGCCATTGGCAACGCACTCAGTGGAGGATATATAGTCCATCCTGCGGCTGCTGGGCCTGCGGCAACAAATAAAGAGATTACCATAATTACGCTTGACAAAAAGAACATCCAATAGGACACCATATTCAAAAACCCAGATGCCATATCTCGTGCGCCAATTTGTAATGGTATTAATAAGTTACTAAATGTTCCACTTAATCCAGCTGTTAACACAAAGAATACCATGATTGTACCATGTATGGTCACTAATGCTAAATAGATATCTGCATCCATAACACCGTCTGGAGCCCATTTTCCTAGCAAAGCTTCAAAAATTACATTCGGCTCTTCTGGCCATGCAATTTGCATACGAATCATTAATGACATAATTACACCAACAACCCCCATAATTGTACCTGTAATAAGGTACTGTTTTGCAATCATTTTATGATCTTGACTAAATATGTATTTAGTTACAAAAGTTTCTTTATGATGATGTCCGTGATCTTCGTGATCATGAGTATCTGCGTTTGCTGACATAATCTATATATTTTATACTTGTAATAATTAAAATTAATTTTGAACCAATGAATTCTTAAAAAGCTTTTGCTCTTTTATCCAAACATCATAATCTTCTTGAGATTCTACAATAATTTTCATCTGCATATTATAATGCGATTTACCACAGATTTTATTGCAAAGCAAAAGATAATCAAATTCATATCGATCCAAGGCTTCTTCACCCTTTGCAGTAAGTTTTTTACTCTTCTCAATTCTTAATTTATTGATGTTGGCTACTTTTTCCAACATTTCTGGCGTTTCTCTCATCTCAGCTGTGGTTACAGTAGGTGTAAATCCAAACTGAGTAATCATACCAGGAACACAATTCATTTGAGCTCTAAAATGAGGCATATAAGCCGAGTGTAACACATCTTGTGAACGCATTTTAAATAATACTGGTTTTCCTACTGGTAAGTGCAGCTCTGAAGTAATAATATCATCCTGAGCATTGGGGTCAGACTCATCCAATCCCAAAATATTGGCCTTGTCAAGGTCAATGAGCCTCACGTTTGCTTTACCTAATGTATTATCTGAACCACCATATCTGGCTTTCCAGTTAAACTGTTGTGCATATAACTCAATAACTAATGGATCATCATCTTCATTAACGTTCATTATCTCATTCCAAGTAAATAAACCGTAAATAATTAATCCAGCTAAAACAATTACTGGTATAATGGTCCATATGAATTCTAATTTGTCATTGTCAGCATAAAACAGGGCTTTTCGTCCCTTTTCGCCTTTATATTTAAATGCAAAATAATATAATAGAAATTGTGTAATTGTTTGAACAATAAAAATCAATACCATTGAGATAATCATCAAATTGTCAATCTTTGGTCCATGAGCTGAAGCTGAATTTGACATCAACGGTAAGTCTCCCCACTTTACAATACATACAATTGTAATGACATAGATAAAGGCTAAAAAACCTAAA
>RCNB010000254.1_pt1 | contig 37235 bp, 33 predicted proteins | sample 2041321 | NCBI WGS metagenome assembly RCNB01 (sample SAMN09708232, study PRJNA481090) | Marine sediment metagenome, whole genome shotgun sequencing project.
GATCGTTTACGTTGTTTGGAGCGATGTTGAAAAAGGTGCTATTTTTAAAATTCCAACAGCTGGCGGGCAACCGATAAAACTTACTTCAAAAAAAGGCATCTATCGCACCCCTTCCTATGCTCCTAATGGAAGCTCCATAGTTTTCAGGAAAGAAAGAGGAAATACAGCTCAAGGTTTCTCATTTACAAAAGAGCCTGGAATCTATACTATGAAGAGCGATGGTAGTAATGAAATTAAAGTCAGTACTAAAGGACAACATCCAATGTTCACAGTTGACGGGAAACGTATCTTTTTACAAACCGGAGGAAGCTATGGTGGTGCAATCACAAAGAGTCTCATTAGTGTGAATCTGCGAGGAAATGATGAAAAAACGCATCTCAAATCGAAATATGGGAATAGATTAGTCCCAAGTCCGGATAATAAATGGATCGCTTTTTCGAATCTTCATAAAGTCTATTTGGCACCTCTGGTATTAAACGGACAAACTATAGATTTAGATAATAAGTCAAAATCAGTGCCTGTTTCACAAATCGCAAAAGATGCAGGGATTAATATACACTGGTCAGCGAACAGTAAAAAGGTTATGTGGACTTTAGGAGATGAATATTTTAGTAATGAGATTAAAAACCGATTTACATTTCTACCAGATTCCCCAGAAACGATACCAGATATAACTACTGAAGGAATCAAAATAGGACTTACATCACCTATCGATAAACCATCTGGTAGAATCGCATTCTCGAATGTAAGAATCATTACAATGGATGGTGATAAAATTATTGAAAATGGGAACATTATCATAAAAGACAATCAAATTGAAAAGATGGGAGAGGCTTCAAAAACTCCTATTCCAGCAGATGCTAAAATCTATCCTTCATCGGGTAAAACAATTATGCCAGGAATAGTTGACTCCCACGCGCATATCGGTGCATTTCGATCTGGATTAACAACGCAGCAAAACTGGCAATTTATGGCAAATCTTGCCTTCGGTGTTACAACATCTCACGATCCTTCCGCAAATACTGAAACTGTTTTTTCTCTTTCGGAATTACAAAAATCTGGAGGATTAATAGGACCTCGCCTCTACTCTACAGGATTTATCTTGTATGGCGCTGATGGCGATTTTAAAGCCGTTATCAATAATTTAGAAGACGCGCGTAGTAGTATTCGAAGAACCAAGGCTTTCGGCGCAAAAAGCGTAAAGAGTTATAATCAGCCGCGCCGTGAGCAACGTCAACAAGTTTTGCAAGCAGCCCGAGAATTAAGTATTAATGTAGTTCCTGAAGGTGGCTCTACATTTTACCACAATCTAACGATGGTTATTGATGGACATACAGGGGTAGAACACAATATTCCAGTGACACCCGTTTACAAAGATGTTTTGGAACTGTGGGGAAATAGTAATACTGGATATACTCCTACCCTAATTGTAAATTATGGCGGACTAAATGGCGAATATTATTATTATCAACGAGACAATGTTTGGGAAAACGAAAAGCTGCTCAATTTTACACCACGATCTATTATTGATAGCAGGTCAAGGCATCGCACAATGGCACCTATGAAAGAATATGAAAACGGACATATCCAAGTTTCGAAAACCGTAAATGATTTAAGTAAGGCAGGAGTGAAAGTGAATATGGGGGCACACGGACAGTTACAAGGACTTGGAGCACATTGGGAAACCTGGATGCTTGTTCAAGGTGGGATGAGCAGTTTTGAAGCTCTAAAAGCCGCAACCATTAATGGAGCTAATTATATAGGAGCCGGAGCCGATATCGGTTCACTTGAAGTTGGAAAACTAGCAGATTTGGTTATTCTTACTAAGAATCCACTAGATGATATCGAGAACACTCAAACTATTGAAAAGGTAATGGTTAATGGTCATTTGTATGATGCAAATACCATGAATGAAATTGGTAATCAAGAAAAAGAACGTCAGCCATTCTTTTGGGAGTTAAGTAAAGCAAATCAGGCTTTTCCTTGGCATCAAGAATCCCAAGGCTTTATGGATGGTGGTTGTGGATGTCATGTTGGTCATGAGTAGGATCCCAACCAGAGCTCTTTGGAATTTTTACAAGACTATATTGCCTTTTATAGTAGCTTTTACATTGCTGTGTAAAATTGTATTTGGAAGCCTTATAGCTTTTTTTCTATTTATCACAATCGGAATATTTATTGGTTTTTTTGGATTCAACCTGATTAAAAAACAGGAATTTTATTTTTACTACAATCTTGGGTATACCAAATGGAAACTTTTTAAAGTTGTTTTTCTTATTAATCTTTTGGTCGGTGGACCTATCGTTATAACCATTCTAATCTTTATTACTTTTATTTTTGGCAATTTTAAACTTATATAAAGCTACCAAATCATTTGGGCAAAATTCGGTGCTAAGGGAAGTTTCTTTAAGTATAGAAACCGGTGAGATTTTAGGCTTGTTTGGTAAAAATGGCTGCGGAAAATCTTCGTTGCTGAAAATGATCTTTGGAACCTTAAAAGCCGATCAGATCGAGATGAGCATTGATGGAGTTTCAGTAAAACCTGAAACCATAGTAACATCTCAACTCATAGCTTATTTACCGCAAGACCCATTTATTCCAAAAAATGTTCGGGTACGGGATATTATAGCTATGTATTTTTATTCTCAGGAAAAACAAGATGCGGTCTTCTATAATCCCGGTATTGCTAAAATTGCAGCCAAACGCATAAACGACTTATCCTTGGGGGAATTGCGATATTTTGAAGTAATTCTTATAGGAAACCTTGATCACCCATTTCTACTTTTAGACGAACCATTCTCGATGATAGAGCCCTTGTATAAAGACGCAATTAAAGAGTTTCTAGAGACTATAAAAGCCTCGAAGGGAATTATTTTAACCGATCATTATTTTGATGATGTCCTTCAAACTACGACAAAAAACATTGTGATTTCAGAAGGTAAAAGCAGTGAAGTTCTTTCTAAAGAAGATTTAATAAAAATGAATTATCTTTCTAAAAACCATATGTAATACCCACTTAACCATATAATAATGCAATTAGCTCAACTTAATATTCCTGAAGAAAGCGACGGATTTATTTGGCTTAGAACTGGAAATATGACGATCAAAAAATATTCCTCAAAGGGCTTGTATACCTTATTAAAGACGTCGGTCAAGGCAAGAAACTAAAAGTTAATTTACTCAAAATCAGTTCATATATCTTAATTTTCAGGTTGGTTATCGAAAACAAGTAATTTGACAGTCGAAAAATTTACCAATCTAATATACGAGGCTCAAATTTTGTATCTTTAACTCACTAATAATAAATTATAATAAAAATGATTAGAGCAAAATATCAATCTGTTTTGGATTTAGGAGAAAAATTAAATATCCAAAACGGTGATGTAAAAGAAGAAATGGGACAATTAAAAGTATGGGGGACTGCAAATACACCATATGAAAAAAATCTCCTTTGGGATGAAATAAAAAGAGTTGGTGGTGAAAATGCTAGTGATATTATGGCTGATATAAAAGTAGCCGATAAAACAATTTATCATCGTCACACAGTTACAAGTGGTGAGTCACTGAGTAAAATTGCTAAGCACTATTATGATAAGCCAATGAAGTATACTGCTATATTCGAAGCAAATAAAAATATTTTAAGCAATCCGGATGTAATACATCCTGGTCAGGAACTAATTATACCTAACTTATAAAATTCAGTTTTTATTAAGTTAAAAAGCTGCCTTTAGGGGCAGCTTTTTGTTTTGTATAAATTAAACTACTAAAGGCAAAACCTCAAGGAATCCTAATGATCAAAGTCCACTAATATAACCCCCATAAACATCTTTGAATCTAAGACCTTCACTCATATGATACTTGCTTAACTTCCGATATTCAGCCAAAGCCCATAGAACAAACTCCTTGAAAAAGTAAATGTCTTCTTCAGGAATATCGTCCACATAGCGTTCTAATAAATCATCTAACGGCTCTATACGATCTAATTGTAATTTATAATCCTCGTCCGATAAACTATCAAGTAATTCAAATCCACCGCTTTGTTCAAAGAACCAAGCCACAATATCGTCATATGGTTGCTGCTCCCCTTCCTTTTGAAGTTTTTCAATTTTCGGGAAATACTGTACAAACTGCGTTTTAACTGCATCTGCTATCAATTGCTTTGCAACCTCCGAAGCCCCTTCCTGCTCACCTTCGTATACCAATTCAACTTTCCCCGTAATTGCTGGAACAATGCCAATAAAGTCACCTAAGCGAACAGAAGTTGTTTCATCTCCATTTTGCAGCGCGCGTCGCTCTGCTGTACTTAATAGGTTTTGAAATGCCGTAATACTCAATCTCGCACTAACACCACTTTTAGCATCAATAAATTCATTTTCTCGAGCTTCAAAACTTATTTGTTCCAAAATATCCTTTGCAAGCTCAGGCACGTAAATGTTTTCTTTCTCTGAAACTGCATCTGCAGTCTCTTGTTCAGTAATAGTTCTTGCTATTTCTAAACTATCCGGATAATGCGTAAGTATTTGTGATCCTATTCTATCTTTTAAAGGAGTTACGATGCTACCACGATTCGTATAATCTTCAGGATTTGCAGTGAATACAAATTGAATATCTAAAGGCAGCCTCAATGAAAACCCACGAATTTGAACGTCTCCTTCTTGCAAAATATTAAAAAGTGCAACTTGAATTCGCGCTTGTAAATCGGGAAGCTCATTAATCACAAAAATACACCGGTTCGCTCTTGGGATCATTCCGAAGTGAATTACACGATCATCTGCATATGTCAACTTCAAATTAGCAGCTTTTATAGGGTCAACATCTCCTATCAAGTCTGCTACAGTAACATCAGGCGTTGCCAGTTTTTCTGCAAAACGGTGGTTGCGATGAAGCCAATCAATTGGAGTCTCATCGCCCTTTTCAGCAAGTAAATTTATCGCGAATCGCGAGATAGGCTTAAAGGGATCGTCATTTATCTCACTTCCAGCAACTATGGGTATATACTCATCTAACAAATTAACCATCTGCCGTGCTAAGCGAGTCTTGGCTTGACCACGTAATCCCAAAAGGTTTATATTATGTTTTGAAAGAATCGCACGCTCCAATTCAGGAATCACAGTATACTCATACCCGTGAATCCCTTCGAAGGTAGTTTCTTTTCTCATTAATTTCTGAAGCAGGTTTCGCCTTAATTCCTCCTTTATTGTTTTAAATTCGAATCCGGCAGTTTTAAGTTGTCCGAATGTTTTTATGTTCTCTATTTTCATGCTTTTATTGTAATTTTTTCTTTATTCTTGGTGCTGGGTGCTGGGTATTTGGTTATTTCTTTTGAACTTTTCACTTTCAACTATTAACTATTAACTTTCAACTTTCCACTTTTAACTTTTAACTTTTAACTTCTTTCCTCTTTCAGTGAGCAACGCGAATGGTCTTTCTTCTCATCCCCTCAACTTCTTCTTCCTATTCGTTTCATAGTCAGTAAAAATCATCTCCCCAAGTCCCTGTAACCCCGTATAAAATGCTTTCCCTTGATTTGCCTCTGTGAAACGGTCAACAAATTGTTGTAAATAGGGATCGTTAGCAATCATAAAAGTTGTTATGGGTATATGTAACTTTCTGGCCTGTGAAGCCATTGCATAGCATTTATTAACTATATATGGATCTAATCCATTACTGTTTTTATAGTACTCGCCATTGGGTAGGTTTAAGCAACTAGGCTTCCCGTCGGTGATCATAAATATCTGTTTATTCGTATTTCGTTTTCGCCTTAACATATCCATTGCTAATTTTAGCCCTGCCACCGTATTTGTATGATAGGGGCCAACATTTAGATAAGGTAAGTCCTTTATTTTAATAGGCCAGGCGTCATTTCCGAAAACGAGAATGTCTAGCGTATCTTTTGGATATCTCGTTGTAATTAACTCTGAAAGTGCCATCGCAACTTTTTTAGCTGGAGTGATTCGGTCCTCACCATATAAAATCATACTATGGCTAATATCAATCATCAACACCGTACTCATTTGCGCTTTAAATGATGTTTCTTCAACAACCAGGTCATTTTCCGTCATAGAAAAGTTATCAATCCCCTGATTAATTTGGGCATTTTTCAAACTTTCTGTCATGGATATATGTGACAATGAATCCCCAAATTGATAGTTACGGAACTCCCCTGTCTGCTCATCACCCCTACCTGCGTGCTTCGTTTTATGATTACCGGCTCCACTTCGTTTCAATTTCCCGAATATCTGCTCTAAAGCCCTCTTCCGAAGTTGTCGTTCTAATTTTTCTGTAATCGAAGTTTTTCCTTTGCCATTACCTTTCCCTTCTCCATCGGGTTTATATTCTTCACGGATATAGCCTTTTTTCTTTAAGTCTTCTATAAAATCATCGATGCTATAATCATCTGTGGTTAGATTATATTCTTTATCAAGCTCTCTTAACCAATCAATTGCTTCATCAAAATCACCAGAAGTATGTGTAATTAATTCTTGAAAAACTTCAAAGAGTCGTTCAAAGGGAGACTGTTCTTTTGGGGTGTGCTTGGTAAAAACAAAGCCCGTACTTCTCTTTTTCACATTCATTCTTTAAAATTAATACAATTAAAAATAATCCCGAACTAGTTAACATCTATTTATGAATTGCTTCTGAAACATTTTGCTAACTTTAAAAAATCTAAAACGTTTTAATAAATTATCAACCGCCTTATGAAGAAAGTACTACTTCTGATGCTTCTTGTCATCACCTCTACTCTATTTGCTCAAGATTTTTCAATGGAAATTTTAAAGGATTTAAAACCCCGCAACATTGGCCCCGGAGGCATGTCTGGACGGGTAACAGCAATTGATGTTGTAACTTCTAATCCAGATATTATGTACGTTGGGACAGCTTCTGGCGGCTTATGGAAATCGACAAGTGGTGGAATAAAGTGGAATCCAGTATTCAACAATGAGGCAACTGCTTCGATTGGTGCTGTTGCTATTCAGCAATCAAATCCTTCAGTGATATGGGTCGGAACAGGTGAAGGCAATCCGCGTAATAGTTTGAACGGAGGATACGGCGTTTACCGATCCATGGATGGCGGAAAGAACTGGGGTTTAATGGGGCTTGAAAAAACGCGGCATATTCATCGGGTTATTATTGACCCTACAGATCCAAATACTGTTTATGTAGGCGCGATTGGTTCTCCTTGGGGTGAACACCCAGAACGAGGTGTTTTTAAAACTACAGACGGCGGAAAAACATGGAATAAAATTTTATTCACCAATATCAAAACTGGCGTTGGTGACATGGTAATGGATCCTACCAATCCCAATAAACTAATTGTGGCGATGTGGGAACATAAAAGAGATCCTTGGTTTTTTAAATCGGGAGGTGAAGGTTCTGGTCTATTTGTTACACATAATGGTGGCGATAGCTGGGAGAAACGTACGGATAAAGATGGCTTACCAAAAGGTGAACTCGGAAGGATTGGAATCGCCATTGCTCCTAATAAACCAAATATTGTCTATGCCCTAATTGAAGCCAAGAAAAATGCTCTTTACAAGTCTGAAGACGGCGGATTTACATTCAAGAAGATAAATGACAAGAATGACATAGGAAACCGTCCATTTTACTACAGTGACATAAGAGTAGATCCTGAAAACGAAAACAGGGTTTTCTCTGTGTATACTTATGTAAATGTATCTGAAGACGGCGGAAAGAACTTCGAACAATTGATGCCTGCCTATGGCGTTGATAATGGAGTTCACCCTGATCATCACGCATGGTGGATTCATCCCACGGACGGAAGCTTTATGATTGATGGAAACGACGGCGGAATGAATATCACTCACGATGGTGGAAAAACATGGCGCTTTATTGGGAATTTACCGGTTGCTCAGTTTTATCATATCAATGTAGATAACGAATTTCCTTATAATGTTTATGGGGGTATGCAGGATAACGGAAGTTGGAGAGGCCCGGCTTACGTGTGGAAAGCACAGGGCATTCGAAACGATTATTGGCAAGAAATTACATTCGGTGATGGATTTGATGTAATCCCAGATCGAGATGATAGTCAATATGGATGGAGTATGAGTCAGCAAGGATATGTAAGTCGCTACGATCATATCACAGGAAACAATTATACAGTGCGTCCTACACATCCAGACCCAAAATTACAACTACGCTTTAACTGGAATGCTGCAATCAACATAGACCCTTTCAATAATAGTACTCTTTACTTCGGAAGTCAGTTTGTGCACAAAAGCGTAGACAAAGGTTTAACCTGGGAAGTTATTTCTCCAGATCTAAGCACCAACGATCCTACCAAGCAAAAGCAGGCTGAAAGTGGTGGATTAACCATGGATGCAACCGGAGCTGAAAACCATACGACGGTACTTGTAATTGAACCCTCCCCTCTTGAACCAAATATGCTTTGGGCAGGGACTGATGATGGGCGAATTCATTATACGCAAAATGGAGGTCAATCCTGGACGGATGTTTCAAAAAACCTAAAAGGTCTGCCAGCAGGAAGTTGGATCGTTCAAATTAAGGCTTCAAATAAAAATAAAGGGGAAGCTCTTTTAGTAGCCAATGATTACCGAAGATTTAATTATACACCTTATGTCTATCGCACTCGCGATTATGGAAAATCTTGGGAACGAATTGCCGACTCTAACGATGTAATAAGTTATGCGCTAAGTATCGTTGAAGATCCTATTGAAAGGAATTTGCTGTTTTTAGGAACTGACGACGGACTTTATATTTCGATAGACGCAGGAAATAGTTGGACGAAATGGACACATCATTTCCCAACGGTTTCGGTTAAGGATTTAGTTATTCATCCACGAGAACACGATCTAATTATCGGAACTTTTGGGCGAGCAGCTTGGGTCTTGGACGATATTCGTCCGTTACGAGCACTCGCGAAGAATAAAAGCTTGCTTACTTCTGATATAAAGGTTTTCGACCCTCCAACAGCTTACCAATCTGCATATCAACAACCTACAGGAAGTAGATTTGGAGGTGACGCATTGTTTAATGGTGAAAATAGAGACAGTGGTGCCTTGATTAAGTTTTACTTTCAGAAAAAGGAAGATGAAAAAAGTGAAGATAAAGAAGATACCGATTCTGAAGATGAGAATGATGAAACTGAGGATACTTCCGAAGAAGAAAAGGGTCCTAGCAAAGATTCTATTTATTTAAAAATCTATGATGATACTAGATTGATTCGAACGCGTAAAAGGAAAATACCGGATAGTACAGGAATTTATACTTGGAAATGGCGACTTGATGAAGCAGGAGTTGACAGACCTTCTCGGAAAATTAGTAAACGTACCAATGAACCCGGCGGAACAACAGTTAAACCAGGAATATATAAAGCTGATTTGGAGTTTAATGGAAGCACCTCATCGACCACTATAAAAGTTGAAAATGACCCACGACTGAAAATATCTCAAAAAGCTATTGATGAAGGTTATACGGCCTCAAAAAATCTTGAGGCTATGACACAGGCGGCTGCCGATGCTGTAAAGCAACTTATTGAAAGTAAAAATACAGCCAAAGAGTTAAGCAAGATGTTAAAAGACGATGACTCCAAGAAATACAAGGAGGAAATTGATCTGAGTAAAAAGATAACCAAGAAGATTGATTCGATTGTTGCTATTTATATTGGTAAAGAAGACAAAAGACAGGGTATCACTAGAAATCCTGAAACTAATGTAATGCAGCGGTTGAGATCTGCAAGTTGGTATAGTGGAAGTCGGCCGAATGGTATGACTAATACGGAGACACTTCTTATGAAACACGCAAAAGATGCCTTAACTGAAGCTCTAATGCAAACGAATAATTTTTTCGAAAATGAATGGAAGACATACAAAACCCGATTAGAAAAGGCAAAAGTTTCCCCTTTTAAAAATCTAAAGAGATTTAGCTTAGACTAGATCGGTTATCATTTAGACCAACAAATATTTTGTGATTGGACTATAATCCGCTAACCTTGCATTTATCATTATACTAATTCATAAATAAAAAACATTATGAAAAAACTTGGAATATCAATAGCTGCCATAGCTTTAATAGCATTTGTTAGTTGTAAAGAAAATAAAAAAGATGCCGAAGAAGTTGTGGTTGAAGAAACCATAGAGGTTGTTAAAGAGGCAGCTCCAAAAACGGTTTCATTTATCTTAGAGTCTAAAAGTGAAAGCACTGCAACGGGGAAAGCTGAATTCTCGGAAGTGAATGGAATGGTAAGATTCGAAATGAAGCTGAGTGGATTAACACCTGGAATACATGCGGTTCATATTCATGAAAAGGCAGATTGTTCGTCACCAGACGGAAAATCGGCTGGAGGTCATTGGAATCCAACAATGGCTAAACATGGTAAATGGGGAGATGCTGAAGGTTTTCACAAAGGTGATATTGGCAATTTAACAGCTGATGAAAACGGGGATGGTCGGATTTCGATGGAAACGGATGAATGGTGTATTGGATGCGATGATGAGAATAAAAATGTCTTAGGGAAAGCGATTATTGTACATCAAGGTGTTGACGACTACACAACGCAACCTACAGGAGCTGCTGGAGGAAGAGTTAGCTGCGGTGGTATTATTGAGTAATTATAGTAAAAATTAGAATTCAACAAAAAACCGTCTTTAAGAGCTTTAAAGATGGTTTTTTTATGAGTCAAATCAAAATGTTTCTTTTTAGTGAAATCAGAGAATATTGAAGTTTACTTTATGTTTCACTTTGATTATCTATTAACTGTTATATACTATTCAAATATGATACCGTAATTTCAAAAGCTATTAAATAACCCTTTTTTTTTAGCCTTTATAGTTTTTCAATTTCTCGCATTAGTACAGGTCCAAGTTCAAATGCAACATCCTCTAACTCCGACTTTAACTCGGGTAGTATATCAAACATCCCATTGGCTTTATAAACTAATGAAGTAATGTAAGTGGCCTTTGGTTCAAAAGTCTTACCTGCAACATAGTTTTCAATAGTAGCTAACGCCTCCTCTTTGTTTCCAGTCATTAATTGGGCATATGATAGTAATTGATATGTCTCAGGAGTAGCGCGATTGGTAACTTCCAATATCGCTAGGCTGAGAGCTTTTTGAGGGTCATTCTTGGCGTACAACTCAATTAAATAAGTATTGTACATCTCACCATAATCTGTGATGGCCAGGGCATCAATGAATTTTTCTTCCTGAGTTTTTACCTCAGGAAAATTCTCATCAAATTCGGCCAATTCAGCTTTCAGTAAAAAATAATCTGGTAATTTATGATACTTAGAAACGGCATCTAAAATTCTATTTGCTTCGGCTGTATTTCCTTCATAAGCATATACAATCCAGGCAATACCTTTTTTCGCATAAGCATTATCTGGGTTCAGTTCTAGGGTCATTAAATAATGCTCATAGGCATCCTTTAACCTTCCGGCATGACCATAATAATCGGCCAGGTTCGAATAGGTCCAGGTCTTCAATGATTTTATCCCACCCGCTTCAGCAATAGTTTTTGCCTGCTCCATATAGCGAATGGCTGCATCCAAATTACCTTTATAATCACTCCATTTTGACAGCCTAATTAAATAATTATAGTCGGTATTGTTCTTTATTTTACCTAAAAACTCATTAGCTTTTCGATAATCACCTAGCTCCATTGACACGTCAAACAACATAAACTCGGTTGCTCGTTTATTATCTGGATATGTATATGCACTATCCAAGAGGACCTTTGCCTCCTTAAATCGGTGTTGTGTTATGTAATTATGGGCTAGCGATCGCAAATAGGTGTCTTTATTTCTTGCTGAAAGTCGGCGTGCTTTTTTTATTAGTTTTTCAGCAGTATAAAGGTCTGAAACATCACCAGTAAGGGAAAATAAAGTCGTATGTAATCCAGCAATCTTACTTAGCGCAATAAGGTTTATTGAGTCTTTTGTAAGACGCGATTGCCAAAAACTTAATTCTTTAAAGGCGTCATCTATAGATAGCCTCTCATTCGATGATAGATATTTTTCATAATCTAGAACGGATGTGATTTTCTGAGGTTTCTGTCTAGCGCATCCAAGCACTAGCAGCAAAAATGCGAGTGTTATTAGATTCTTCATTGATTAGAAATTAGATAAAAGAGGCTGTATAAAAAGTAAAAATGAACAGACATCAAAACCAATTTTTTATTCTACCTCTTTTATTTAATCAAGGAATAATTTCAAATGCATTAGCTAGATAAGGAAAACTAGTAGAAAATACGGCATCATTTTCTGATACAAAATCACTTACTAAAGTTGGCTTATCCATTCCAGTAGGACCACCGAAAATTAATAATAACGATACGTCAATAACATCATCACTTAAGGCTCTTCCGGTTAGTATTTCGGTACCATTAAAATATGTCGTGATACCAGTTTCGGCAACCCACAAAACATCATTTGACAAAACTTTTGTGAATGTCACTGCATCGAGTCCTAGAACGTTGGTTGTATAATCTGGGTTCAGTAAAAATAAATTGAGTTCAAAATTGGCTTGAAAAGCAGCTTCCATTTCACTTGGGATCGTAACATTAAAGGCATCCTTCATTCCTACTGTGCCAAAAACTGTGTTAATCGCTGGGCGTCCCATTTGATCTTCCTGAGTAAAGGTTCCTGTAAAATCCAATTCTGCTGCACAAGGGTCGCAATTAGCACCTCCACAATCAATCCCCGTCTCATCACCATTCTGAATCCCATCAGTACAGGTAACAAGGCCTATTGCATTTCCAAAGTCATCGGCGTCTTTACATTGGACAAGCAATAATGTAGAACAAATCGTTGCAAAAATTAATATATATCTATATGTTTTCATCTTATTCTTATTTCGAATTTATCACCTTTTATTGTTTCCTTTTTGCCTCAACCCATACTCCATAAACCGGAGTCATAGGTGCAAGCGGATTTGCACCTACTGTACCAGAGCCTAAAAGTGCTTTTGGCACTTCAACCACAACAGATAATACATTTGTACCTGCAAAACTATCTGTCCCAGGATTATTGAATCCTGTAGTTGCCCCATTTAAAATTTCGTTAAATCGCGCAATATCGAAGAAAAAAGGATCCTCTCGAGGACCAGCAAAAAACATCATACCATTTGTGGTTGACGTCTGAATATCTGTAGTTGTAGATATTTTCACGCTACCAGATAAGTTTGCCGTATCTATTGTACTGTCCAATTCTGTTGGTGCCGCTGGGGGGGTAGCCGGACCAAAAAAGTACATCGTATCTTCCATAGTGGCTGGATCGGTCCTCTTAATGATTTGAATTACTTTATCTTCAACGAGATCATTATTATTGTCGATATTTATTTCCAACAAAACATTTTCATCGAATACAGCTTGCTCTGTTGGTCCTCCCGGAGCCAATATTCCTTGCACATTAACTACGAATACCAAATTATTGGGATCTTCACCTTGAAAGGCATAAAAATCGGCAATATCTGTTGATGTGCCTGCTACTGAAGGAGCATCAATATGGTCTGCAGCAATTAGTACGACAGAAAGTACAGCTAATCCCAAGCCTGCTATTGCCGCAAAAATTTTTGTTTTTTTCATAATTTAAGTTGTTATTTAATACTTATTTTTACTTGTTGGAATTATTTACGATAAAAGTACTTCCTTTGTTGTTTTTTAAAACGTTAATTTCAAAATTAACGTATTCATATAATACAAAAATAGTTTTTTTAAATCTATGAACCCATCCGCAGCCGACTGGATTCCAAAGTTTTTGAATCGATATAAGAATCAAGAACTTATAAACGACTTTAAAGACGAAAAATTCTTCTATAACAGATTAAAATCTATTGGCTTCATATATGGTGTTTCAGTGTTCGCCGTTCAAAACGAGCCCGTGAGTCATTTGAAGCTCACTAAAGAAGAGTTTACTAAAATTAATCTTTTCCATGCGCTCTTATTTACGTTTTTCAGCAAGAATCCGACTGCTCCCTTCGATGATGCTTTTACTGCAATTGTCAACTTTTACAATAACATTGGGAAAGGTAAGACTGGTTTTTTTCAAAAATTTACACTGTCAAATAGTGCAAGTAATAATCTGGAACAAATACTAGCGGCTCGATTATACGAGGCTAATAATTTATTTAAAAAAAGCCCTGCATCATTAGTGACATATGCTCTGTTATATTCAGACGTACTAGCTTTTAGAGAGTTTTTAATCTCCCCAGAAAATCTTAAGCAACATATTGATGAACTGGAAACGACTATTATTAGTTGTTGTTTTTTAGCCCTTACTTCTAAGGAAAAAAAGAATAAAGATGACATTCATCTATTAGAGTTATTCGAATCTTCATCAGATTATTTGAACGAGAAGTCCAATTCTGGACAGATATTTACTCTGGAAGGAATTCAGTACCTCACACAAAAAAGTGTTTTAGAAAAAAGGTATCTTCTAGATCTCTGCATTTTGGCAATTCATGACGATCATGAAGTCGATGCTTCAGAATACAAATTTTTGAAGCAATTAAGTGTTGTCCTAAATTTTTCTTTAGAAGATCTCGATGAGTCTATTGCAAGTTTAAGAAATTTTTCTACCGTGAATTCTGGTAAAATTCAACTTTTTGAATATTCTAATCCAGTCAATCAATTTTATAAGCAGTCTACGAAGACTGTAAAAAAATTAATATTGAGAAATAAAAATAGACTGGGAAAAGAGTTGGATGAAAGCGGTGAGTTGTTAGTCTTACTTGGGCAATCTGCCATAAGGGATCTCAATCCTGAGGAAAAAACTAAAGTAAAGGAACAATTACTTGATGTTTGTAAAACAATACCCTCTTTAACTATCTTTTTACTTCCCGGTGGAACTTTATTACTTCCGTTGCTAGTGAAATTTATTCCGAAGTTATTGCCATCTTCTTTTCAGGATAATAGAATCGACAAGCGTAAGGAGTGATTGTCTATTGTTTATTATTCATTAATGAAACTTTGCGAGCATCCAAAAATCTAAAAATCCAATAATCCAACTGCACTCTGAACGATTGAACTGAATTGATTGTTACTTGTCTATTATCTATTGAAAATTATAAGACCATTACAACTATTCAAGCCATAGCTTAAAATCCTTAACCCTTTCTCTTGCAACGATTATCTCTTGCTCCTTAAAGCTATTTAGTTTCAATTGCAGGCGAGAGTTCGTGTAGGAGATAATGTCTCTTATAGCATTTATATTTACATAAAACTTTCGGCTTATGCGAAAAAATGTGTCTGGAGACAATTCCTCCTCCAATTGTTCAAGAGTTGTATCCAAAAGATAGTCTCTGCCCTCAATTGTATGCGCATATGTTCCTTTGTTTTCAGAATAAAAGCATTCTATTTCATCAACAGGTATCATCTTTATATGTTGACCAATTTTAGTTGTAAAACGTTTCTTATATTCTCGTCCAACAGGATTAATGAGTAATTTTTTAATATCGTCAAAGTTAAGTTGTAGACTCTTCGATTTAGGTTTTAGGGATTTATACTTAGTTACAGCTCCCTCTAATTCCTCGTCATCAATAGGTTTTAATAAATAATCAATACTATTAAGCTTAAAGGCTTGCAATGCATACTCATCAAAGGCTGTGGTGAATATAATTGAACTGCTCACTTCTACCTCATCAAATATTTCGAAAGATAAACCATCACTTAATTGAATATCAAGAAATATTAAGTCTGGATGCGGATTATTTGAAAACCAGGCTATCGATTCCTCAACACTATGCAGCATTACACTAACATTAACATCCAGTCGCTCAAGCATTCGTTGAAGCCGTCTGGCCGATGGTTTTTCATCTTCGATTATAATAACATTCATGTGGTTAATTAGTTGGTTGGTAATAAGAGGTTAGTTTTAAAGCAAGATACATTTATAGATAAACGCTATTCTTTATCGAGAATTTCTTGAATTTTTTTATCCTCCCACCGTTTAATAAAATTACTATTAAAGTTAAAATAAAGAAGTACATAAAGAGCATGAAAAAACAATCCGATTCCCCACATAATTGCTGTGAAATAATTCCCTAAGCCAGAGAAATCTATAGGTTTAATATTAAAAACATTGGCGTTAAAAAGGATCATTAACGAATTAAGAATCACGTAAACAGAAATGTGTCCATATAGCCCCTTCAGCGCTTCCACCTTTTTCTTCGCTTTTAAATATTCTAATTTATGTTTCGTTTCCATTGTTCCGAAATATTAAAATTTAATTGATGAGTCGTTGTCATTATCTTTATCCATATATTCCTTAATCTTTCTCTCCTCCCAGTCTTTGCCATAAATTGGATTCCAGTTAAAGGCTTTAACTCCTTGAAAGAACAATCCAATTCCCCAACCGAATGCTGCCCATAAAAACCAGGCATAACGCCATTCATTTGAATAATAATTAATCCCTGCGAGAAATGATATAACAATAATGTACATCATTAATCCGGTATAAAATTTCTTAATTTCTGCGACTTTTCGTTTCGCTTTAAAGTAACTGTTGTCTTTTTTATTAGGTTCCATAATTAGTGTTTTTTAGATTACCATTCAAAAATACGGTGACTTTATCTAGTTCGAAAAAGGATGATTCCCAACTGTTGTTATTGCCTTCTGAATTGTTAATAATTGTCTTTATCCATATAATCTTTTATCTTTCGTTCTTCCCAATCTTTTCCGAAGAACGGGTTGTAATTGAAAGTTTCTGCTGCATGTCCCATTACTCCAAACCCCCATCCTCCGATAGGAAAAATTGCCCAAGGAAACCCAGCGTTGGAAATATAATTTAACCATATAAAAATTGGTACAAATATGACATATATTGTAGCGTGAGCGTAAAACCCTTTAATTTTATCAACTTGTTCTTTTGCTTGTTGGTATTTCTTTTCTGAAATATTTATATCCTGTGTTCTCATTATCATAGTTTCTTTTGTTAGCATTGGTATTGAAATGCTAAATTGATTTGTATTTTCATTTATTGTAACCGGTCGGTTGGTCAATAATTCGTATCGTTGCTGAATATTCTTCAATCCAACTCCAGTACTCTCTTTTATCACTTGTTTAGGCTGTACATTATTCGAAATAATTAAATTCCCATCTTCTTCTATAATTGAAATATGTAGTTTTTTTGAAGGCGTTACTTGATTATGCTTTACAGCATTTTCCAGCAATAATTGCAGTGAAAGTGGAACTACTTTTGCCTCGGGATCTAATATACTATCAGGCATCGTAAAAACTATACTGTCCTCAAATCGCATTTTCATAAGCGACATATATAAATGTGCAAACTTCAATTCTTCCTCTACTGTTACTAAGTCCTTACTTTTTTGTTCTAAAACATACCTATAAACCTTAGAAAGGGCTGTTGTGAACTTAGTAGCGGCTACTGGATTCTCCTCAATTAGGCTTGTTAGAACATTTAAACTATTAAACAAGAAATGCGGATCTAACTGATTTTTTAATGCGTCAAACTTTGCAGAAGCCGTTCCAGCTATTATCTTTTGTTCCTTAACTTTATTTTCTTGTTTATGTCGGTAGTAAAAAATCGAATAGAAAATAACGATAATTATCATCGAGATTATCAAACTGCCATAATAATACCTCGGTATTTCTCCACTAACAAATGCTTCAAGGCTTTCATCGTATATAACGACGTCGTTAATTAATCGCAGCATGAAGATGCAAAATAAAGTAATTAATACGCCACCCAGGATACCCTTTAAAATGTGTTTTAATTTGAAAAAGTCATTTTTATACTTTTTAAGTAAATAAAACAATAAAAGACCATTTGAACCATAAAGCACGATCGAGTAGATTTGATTATAAACAAACAGCTTTAAAAGTTGACCACCACTAGCAATTGGATTCCCGTTTATGTAATCAGCAATGCTAAAAACGATAAATAGTAGTATCCCAATAGCGGATGCACGTCCTAACTCTTTAAATATATGTTTCATTATTCTTTACAGGTTTTTGCCATTACGCTTTCTGCATATCCTTTCCCGCCCTGAGGAAAAAACTCACCTTCCGGAACAAAAGTATCAAACAAAGCAACGGCACGCTGAACTTCTGGGCAGTATTTATCAATAGGTTGTCCAAAAAACTGAGCCGATCCCATATCCCATTCTGTTTTACCTAAAACAACTCTAGGGTTGTCAGGCGCCAATACATTAGCCTCTTTGTAAATACCAGCAATTTTAGCCGAATACGTCATTCCATATTGTTGGCCATCAAACACGACCCAAGCTGTATACCATTGTGCCTCCAATACCATTATTTCTGGATTGTCTTTAGAAATTGCCATAGCATCATTTAAAAAATCTCTGGCTTTTCCTAGTTGAGCCGTAATCTTAGCTTTGTCTTTTTCATTAAAACTGTTTAATACATTAACCTGAGCTACGTAAAACGGTGGTAACCAATTGTCAGGTTCGGCCGTGGCAATGCGCTCAAACAAATTAGCGGCTTCCCAAGGTTTGTCATTTTTCCAAAGGTCGAATGCCTTGGTCATACCTTGTTGATATTTAGATTTTGTTTCTGTTTTTTCTGTTTGACTAATTCCGTTGAACGAGATTAAAAGGATCAATACAATTGTAAATTTTTTCATAATTAGATTGTTATGTGAGTGTTATAGCATTATGAATCCTTAAGCAGCATTACTATGCTCAAGATAAATAAAACTTTTAATGATTTGTGTTTTCCAGATTTATTAAGCCAAATTCCTAACATAATTTTAAAATTACTATAGATTAATATTTTGTTTTACTAACTGCCCGTTCTTCACTTCGAACTTTGCATCTTCCCATTTTGGTGGCCCAAACTTGGCAGGGGCATTATTGGAAGCTCCTGTAGCTTCGGAAGGATAAAACCCCATAACCATATTCAGTTTTCCATTATCATCTTCATCGTGCACGACTGAAATTGCATAAATACCCTCAGGAACATCTGAAAAGATCACCTTAGCCTCTTTATTTTCTATTTCTGAGATTTTACCAAGAAGTAGTTTTCCGAGAAAATTCTCCTCAGAATCATACAATGCTATCATTGCAGTGCCATCGTTGTTATCAAATCCGGACATTGATACTTCAATCGTATTTTGACCGTGCATAAAAAGTCCCGTAAGTAGTAAGGTTAAGTAAGTGATTATAGTGTGCATAGTTTTTAAGTTTTAGACCAACCTGATCATTATTATAAAGCAAAGATCAATAAGAACAGTAGCTTATTAAAAATCGAAGTACCGAATTGTCAATTTTAATGGATGAACTGTTGATTGAATGAGAAGTGAGAAGAAAGACCGCTCCGCAGAAAGAAGAAAGAAACAAGACTAAAGAAAAAAGACCCAAGACCCAAGACTTAGAATAAAGAAGTGAGATGTGAGATATTAGATGTGAGTAGTGAGAAAAGAATAATCAATTAACAATAATAAATAGTCAATAATGAATAACCTATAAATTATCCAACTGATTATCCGTGCCATCATCGCTAATGGTCCAAAAGAAGCCTATAAAAAAGAATTGATCGGCTGCTGGCAATAGTGACCTACGATCAAATACACCGTTAGCATTTGGCGTGTTGGCATATTGATAACCGTTGACGTTTGCAAACCCTAAGGCATTATTAACAGAGACGTACAGTATTTTTTGCTGGGAAATTAAATAGGCCCAATTCAGACTTATACTGTTATAATCTTTCAATTTATCCTGCAGAAAACCGGGTTTATTCAAATCGGTGTAAGTGCGGCCGCTACCATACTGATAACTGAAACCTATCTGACTTTTCCAATCTTCAATCCAATACTTAGCCACTACTGAAAGATTGTGTGTATTCGCGAATGATGGCGTTGCTTGCGTTGGAAAGTTTTGATATTTTCTTTCAGTGTCTAATAACGAATAGCTCACCCAATAATCCACATTCTTAATAGATTCATCATCTCGCCAAAAAAGATCAATTCCCTGCGCATATCCGTCGCCATCACTTGAATATACACTGTTAAATTGAGGCATATCGGTATTATAAGAGGCAAGGTTATTATATTCCTTGCGATAAGCCTCAGCCCTGAATATTCTATTGTTTGCCGAATATTGGTAATTCATTATATAGTGCTGTGTTTTTTGAGCTCTCAGATTATTATTGAATTTGAGAACATCGTTGTTTGGTTGTTGATAGAAATCTCCATATGCCAATGACAACTGACTACTTCTCCCTGTTTTAAAGGCCAATGAAGCCCTAGGGGAAACAGTAAACTCGTCAAAAGCACCACTATACTCACCACGGACACCTAACTTCATAGCAAACTTTCTTGAGAATATAATATCGGCTTCTGAAAAAAGTCCGCTAATATTATTATTGAATCCATAGGAAGTATTGAAAGATGAATCTGCAAAATCTTCAGTAAAATCTGTTAAAAACTGCTCCGCCCCGAAGTTCAATTTAAATCGGCTGCTAAATCTCTTTCTTAGCTTTAATTTTAGATGCGCAGAGTTTTCAGTGTTATCAATATTCAATGATTCGATATCGGTCTTATTACTCGCCCCTGTATAACTGACACCGCCAAAGATTTTCCAACGAGAACCTAAGTCCCCAGTATAGCTGGCATTGGTATAAAAGTTATTATTCTTCAATTTAACATTAATACCAGATGGCACATTAATATCTTCTTGTGTCAATTGAAAACTTGTAGTATCAAAAGCAGCGTATACTTTCAGAAGTCCTTTTTCAAATTTTTGGCGAAAAACAGCTTCCCCAGATATCGCTTCAAAAGGTTTTTGCCAGTCGTTACGATCTGGAAACAAGGCAACATAGGGAGCAAGGTTTATGTAAGATGCATTAACGCTCAAAGAGCTCTTTTTCCACTTTTGTGTATTCCCAAGTCCTAATCCGACAGTCATAATTGAAATATCCGTTTTTTCCTGAACTGGTTCATCTATAGTACTAAGCAACAAAACTGATGAAAGTGCCTGCCCATATTCTGCAGAATAACCCCCAGTAGAGAAGGTAATTCCGTCGAACAAAAACGGACTGTAACGCCCGCGGGTTGGTGTATTATTAGTTGTAGGAGTATATGGTGTAAATACGCGAACTCCATCAATGAAAATTTGCGTTTCATTTGCGTCTCCTCCACGAACAAAAAGACGACCATCTTCAGCAACGGTTGTGGTCCCTGGCAATGTCTGGAGTGCGCCTACGAAATCACCCAAAGCACTTGCTGTAGTAACAACATCCAAAGGTTTTAGAACAGAGACCTTACTATTATCACTGGCTTCAAATGTCCCAGCGGATAAGACTACAGTATCTAAAGAGTTTACATCTTCCCGCAGCACTACTTTTAAGTTTTGCATTTGGTTTATGGTCGCTGCCATTACAAAAGTTTCAAAAGAAACCGAGGAGACAGTTAGTGTTTGAACACCCGTTTCGGAAGTTTCAAAAGTAAAAACTCCTTCAGCATTGGTTGATGCCCCGTCGTAGGTACCTTCAAAATAAACGTTGGCTCCTTCTATTGGGCTTCCATTAGATTCTGTTACTACGCCGAAAACTGTAGTTTGACAGATAGCCGAAATAGGTGCGAGGCATATAAAGATGGCCAGAAAAGTAAAATGTAATAATCGCTTTAAAGAATTGTTCATGTTGTGACTAGTTAATTTTATAAGGCAAAAGTCATACAAATAAGAATCCTTTCAGAATAAAAAAAACCGAAGCGTAAGATTTGGTTACTCAAATGTAATATTTATTGGATACTTCGGAAATTGGTATATTTATAAAAAAAATTATGAAAACAATTTACACTTTCCTCTTTGCTATTCTAGTCACAGCTAATCTTACGGCACAAGATACTTTTTCGATTATCGCTGTTGATCCTGTGACTGGTGATATTGGTTCTGCAGGAGCTTCGTGTGTCACTGGCATTGGTGCTGGTGGAATCATAGATATCATTACGGATATTATTCCTGGACGAGGTGGTGTTAATTCTCAGGCTTGGGTTTGCATTCCTAATACCAACCTTCAAAACGCAATAGCGCAAATGGAATTGGGATCTAGCCCTTCAGAAATTATTGATTATTTATTGCTAAATGACTCTTGCAATAGTCAAGGTTTTGATCCAGAATACAGACAATATGGTATCGTAGATCTTGATGCTTCTGGAAATCCAAGAACGGCGGGATGGACAGGAAGCTTAGCAGATGATTATAAAGAAGATCGTCAAGGAAGCAATTTTAGTGTACAAGGAAATATTCTCTTGAACCAAACTGTTATAGACAATATGGAGGCTAATTTCAATAGTACTGCCGGGACATTGGCAGATAAACTTATGGCTGCCATGCAAGGTGCTAATTTTGCGGGTGCAGATTCGCGCTGTCTTGCAAGTGGAACATCTTCTACTACGGCATATTTACTCGTATATAAAGCAACTGATGATCCTAATGCTCCTTACATCCGACTTAATGTTGGACAACAAGCATCGGGGATTGAGCCTATAGACCTTCTTCAGGATTTGTATGACAATTTTTTAGGTGTTGAAGAAAATACCATAGAAAGTAAAATTCAGCTGTTTCCGAATCCTGCGACCGATAGACTTTCTTTAATGATTGATACTTCTATATCCTCAATGTCCTATGAACTTATCGATATTTCAGGAAAAAAATTGATTATAAGCAGCATTCAATCACTGAACAACAAGAGGCTTGATATAAATATTTCAGCTTTAAATACGGGTATCTATTTTCTAAGAGTGGCAACTAATTTAGGAGATACAACCTTAAAATTTATTAAGAAGTAGTTAATAGCTCAATGAATTAATGTGTTAATGAAATAATGAGTCAATTCAGTTTAATCGTTTGGACTTTTGGACTTTTAGACTTTTAGACTTTTAGAGTAGAATGTTACTTTTAAACTATGATTACATGAATCAATGAGTTAATCAGGTAATGAAATAATGAGGTAATGAATAAACAAATCAACTTTTTTACATTTCAACAATCAAAAACCAACAATCAACAAACGACAATCAATTTTATTACATAATCAAAGTTGTATAAAAACCATTTCGCAATGACCGATTCTCAGAAAGTAACTGCATATATCGAAAAGCACGCGCAATGGACTTCAGAACTATCTCAACTTCGTACTATTTTTGGAAATACGGAACTTAAAGAAGATATCAAATGGGGAACTCCTACTTATACTTTAAATAAGAAATTGGTAGCTGGTATTGCTGCATTTAAAAACCACTATGCCATGTGGTTTCATCAAGGTATATTTTTAAGAGATAAACAGAAAAAATTAATAAATGCGCAAGATGGTGTAACTCGAGCCCTGCGACAATGGCGGTTTGAAAAGGATGATCCAATAGAAACCGAACTGATCTTGGCATATATCGAGGAAGCCATTGATAATTCGAAAGAGGGAAAAGAAATAAAACCTCAGCGAAAAAAAGGAGTGACAATTTTATCATTTCTGAAAAGTGCACTGGATCAAAACGCAGAATTAAATTCGGCCTTTGAAAAATTAACTCCGGGTAAACAGCGAGAATATGCAGAACATATAGGTGCTGCTAAAAGAGAAGAAACAAATTTTTCACGACTGGAAAAATGTACTCCCATGATAATCGCAGGAAAAGGTCTTCATGATAAGTATAAGAATTGTTAGATTGTTGGATTTTTCGACTTTTGGATTTTTCGACTTTTAAAGTAGAATGTTACTTTTAAACTACGATTACACGGTTCAACGATTCAATAAATCAACTTTTTCTACTTTTCACACTTCACTCTTCACCCTTAACTTTAGTAGCTCGACTACGAAATCCGCAACCGCCACTAATCCTACACAGCCATTGAGGAATGATATTTGATATTTTTAAATAATTAATTATTTAACCCTTCTAATTATGAAAACCGATATCTACACTAAAACTATTTTAACTGTCATTGCAATTTGCCTTACTATTAATGTTGTAAAAGATTTGGAAATTATTCCTTCTGCCTACGCTTCAGAAAAGATCAATCCCGATAAATTGGATTCAGAATACAGACTAGTTCCTGTGAATGAATTTAATACGATGGACGTACGGATTGTTGACATAAGTACGTATGACGAATTAAACGTCAACTTGAAAGGCGTCGATACCTACGACGAGCTCAAAGTAAATATAAACAGCATTGATACATCGGACGAGTTGGATATTAATATTGACGAAGTTGGGGGTAGTTATGTCACTAGCGGAGGTCCGCTAAAGGTAAAAATAGATTAGAAATTAGAAGAAAGAAGAAAGACCATTCGCTTTGCTCATTGAAAGAGGAAAGAAGAATGGGTTCTGGTTTCTGGGTGATGGGTGATGGGTTATTATTTATTGCCTATTATTTTTTCCTCTGGCGCGCTTTTGCAAAGCGTGGTGCAGTCAATACAGATTAATCGATTGTTGGATTATAAGACAACTGGATTGTTCGATTACACGATTCAACAAATCAACAAATCTCCAGATTTCAGTCACTGAGCGGCCTGTGCTGAGCGTAGTCGAAGTAAGTCGAAGTGCCAGCTTCAGTCTTTTTATTTTTTTCGAAAAGGGCGAATAATCAAACGGGCCGCTCTATCGTAATTGATATAACTGTACGTCCAATTAAAAAAGGTGATGACTCTATTTCTGAAACCTACTAAAAACCATAGATGGACAAACATCCATAGAAACCAGGCGAAGGCTCCAGCGAAATGCATGTTCTTTACATCGCAAACCGCCTTATTACGACCTATGGTCGCCATGGTTCCTTTATCAAAATATGTAAAGGGTTCCATCTTTTTATTCACCAGCATTTTTTTAAAGTTTTTCCCTAGCCGCCTCCCCTGCTGTATTGCTGGTTGAGCCACTTGTGGATGCCCTTTAGGATAGTTCTCAGTAGTCATTAGTGCAATATCTCCCAAAGCATAAATAGTCTCAAACCCTTCAATTTTATTGAAATTATCCACTTTATAACGATTGGCTCTTGCAACTAAAGAATTCCCATCTATTCCTTGAATCGGAGCACCTGTTACACCAGCCGCCCAGATAAAAGTTGATGATTCGAAATTTTCATTTTCTGTAAAAACAGTTTTACCATCATAATCCTTAACAATTGTATTTAAGTGAATTTTTACACCCAGATTAGTCAAAAATTCATAAGCCTTTGATGATGCTTGTTCACTCATCGCAGCCAGTACTTTTGGCGAGCCTTCAATTAGGTGAACTTGCATTTCATTTTCATCGAGTTCAGGATAGTCAAATTTTAAAATACCTCTTCTGAATTCTGCCAATGCTCCCGCGAGCTCTACTCCTGTTGGTCCAGCCCCGGCAATAACAAAGTTAAGTAGACGTTTCCTTTCAATTCCTGAATCGGTTAGATCTGCCTCTTCGATATTTTGTAATATCAAAGAGCGGATGTCCAATGCCTGCGGTATGGTCTTCATAGGCATGCTATTCGCTTCGATACTTTTATTTCCGAAGAAATTTGTACGTGTACCCGTTGCAATCACGAGATAATCATACGAGAGGCTTCCGATGGAAGTTTCAATACGATTTGCCTCGGTATCAATGTTTATTACTTCAGCCAGTCTAAAATGAAAATCTTTATTCTTTCTGAAAACTTTCCGAAGCGGATATGCAATGGAATCTGGTTCTAAACCGGCAGTGGATACTTGATAAAGCAAAGGTTGAAATGTATGATAATTGTGTCGATCGAAAAGTACAATTTGGACCTTGACTTTTTGCAATTGATTGATAAAAGAAATGCCTCCAAATCCGCCTCCAATTACAATAATTCGAGGTATGTTCTTTTCAGGTATATTCATAGCTTAGCATATATTTTGAATTCTATCATTACTTCATTGTTTCAAAGTTTCAGAGTTTCAGAGTTTCAGAGCTTAATTAAATCATTGTTGTATTGTTTCATCAACTCATTGATTCATTAACTCATTAAATAATTGCCCTTAAAGTTACTATTTGTTCAAGAAGTCTCTTTAAAATTGGTTAAATATTATGACTTTTGTAACAAATTTTTACCAAGAACTACTAATGCAATAACTAACACGCCGTCATTGAATAAAGAACTTGAACATAGTTTCGTAAAAGAACTCGAAACGAATCAAAACATAGTGCATAAAATCTGTAGGTTATATACAAATAACAGACATGCGCATAATGATTTGTTTCAGGAGATAACTATACAATTATGGAAGGCTTACCCTAAGTTTCGTGGGGATTCAAAATTTAGCACCTGGATGTATAGAGTAGCGTTAAATACTGCTATTACTTTATATCGTAAATCTAAACGTACGGTGGCGACTCAAGATTTTGAAGCCGTGAGTTTTAAAATTTCATCAATAGATTATGATGATACGGTGGAGGAGCAATTAAAACTAATGTACAGTGCAGTGAAAAGTCTAAACGACATTGACAAGGCACTTGTTTTTCTTTATTTAGAAGACAAATCATATAGAGAAATTTCTGAAACCTTAGGGATATCAGAAGTAAATTCGAGAGTTAAAATGAACAGAATTAAAGGAAAATTAAGAACAGTATTAAATCCGTAACCTAAATGGATAATTTAGATTTATTAAAACAAAAATGGCAAAGTGTGGAGCAAGAGCTCCCTAAATTGTCGTATGCGGATATTCACAAAATGCTACTTAAGAAGTCTTCATCTATTGTGAAGTGGATCTTTTTAATAAGTATATGTGAATTATTATTTTGGACTATTTTGGCCTTTTTCGTTCCAGAATCAAGCAAAACAATTAATGAAAGTATGGGCTTAAAAACCACCTTTATTATTGTCAATGTTTTCCACTACGCAATTTTCACCGTCTTCATCTATCTCTTTTACAAGAATTATCGATCTATTAAAGTTACCGATACTATTAAAGATTTAATGGGAAGCATTTTAAACACTCGCAAGACTGTAAAGAATTTTGTGATATATAATGTAAGTGCATCCATACTATTGCTTATTGGAGTGAATTTAGTTTACTATACTAAAAAAGATCAGCTCTATACATTAATGGTAGAAAATTATGAAGGTTATGGGGCTATTCCGAAGGAGAGCTTCACCTCTGTGTTTTTTATTAGTCAGATAATTTTTGGTGTGCTTTTAGTTGGATTGATTTTACTTTTCTACCGAATTATCTACGGAATACTATTAAAACGCCTTAAGCATAACTACACTGAATTAGGCAAAATGGAAACCTAGGTCGAAATTGAAGTTGGAAGTTGGAAGTTGGAAGTTGAAAAATTAAAACTTTGTAACTCTAAATCTCTGTAGCTTTGTAGCTTTGCTTCGACTGCACAAAACATCCCCCTAGCCCCCTTCAAAGGGGGAATCCATCTAATACCCTATATACTCTTAAACTTTACAACTCCTTATCTCTGTATGTTTTTACTTTTTAACAATCCAGAAGATAGTAGTGAATAGTGAGAAAAAACAAGAATCTAAAAACCTGCCTGCCGGCAGGCAGGTCCAAAAGTCAAAAAGTCAAAAAATCCAAGAGTCCAAAAGTCTAAGAACCTAGTACCTCCACTCTCGCTCCTTATTAAGTTCCTCGTTAGATTTAATCTCCTCAGACGGAATAACCTTTAAAAATGAAGGATGCTGTTCGATGGCATATTCTAATTTTTCTACGATAGAATCTACTGATTCGTTTTCATAATCAATTTCCAGAGGCGCCTTTATCTCCATAGACTGAAGAATCCCTTTCTTTTTTACATTTAGTCCTTTCCTGTCGAAAGATCTTCTAAAACCATCAATTACGATAGGAACGACAATAGGTTTGTTTGTTTTGATAAGGTGTGCAGTACCTCGTCTAATTGGTTTCCAAGGTCTCGTTGTTCCTTGTGGAAATGTAATTACCCAGCCATCATTCAAGGCTGTAGTAATATTACTTACATCGCTCATTTTAACCTGTCGATTCACATTTTTACCTTCAGCGCGCCAGGTGCGTTCAATACTTACTGAACCAGCATACGCAAGTATTTTTGGTAAAAGTCCGCTTTGCATTGTTTCCTTAGCCGCAACAAAATATAGGTTCAATTTTGGTCGCCAGAGGTAACCAATATTTTTAATGTTATCCTCTCTCCCACTTAATGAAGCATTAAAGACATGAAACATAGCAACTACATCTGCAAAATAAGTTTGGTGATTGGATACAAAAAGCACGTTCGTCTCGGGTAATGATTTTAATATCTCACTACCTTCAATATGTAATTCATTAAATCCTTTAAACCTACGATGTGATAGACTACCCATGATTCGGATAATCCAAAGCTTAATGAATAATATATGTCCAAATGGATTTCTTTTAAAAAGGCCCATAAAGTTTTTATATGTTTAATCCGCTTTTTCGTTTAAAATTGGCGGAAAGACAAAGATACTAAAATCTACTTTTACAGAACCTGTTTTAACAATTCCCGTACTTCGCTAAGCATCATCGCTGTGGCTCCCCAAACAACATGACCGTTGAGTAAAAAAGCTGGAACATCGATATTTGTAGCGTAGGATGTTGTTAACACTTTGGTTGTTAATATAGCGTCATCCATAAAATGTGAAAGTGGCACTTCTATTAATGCTTCCACTTCGTCTTCTTGTGCAATAAAGTTAGGAGTCTTTGTTGAAATCGCTATAAAAGGTTGCACAAAAAAATTGCTAGGTGGGATATAAACTTCTGTGAGTTCTTTTATTACTGAAACTGTTTCTCTAGGGACTCCGACTTCTTCTTCGGTTTCACGCAAAGCGGTTGCTTCTAAATTAACGTCTTCATCTTCAATTTTCCCTCCAGGGAATCCAATTTGTGCAGAATGAACACCTTTATAGGTCTTCCGAAGGATTAAAATAAGACAAGTTTCCATATTCGAATTTGGGTAAAAAAGTGCCAATACCCCTGCTCGTCTCGCCGAATTTAGTTCACGAGCCTTAGTTTTCAATTCAATCAAGCGTTCAATTGGCGCCATTTTTAACTGAATAGCCTCCCCTGGAAGCTCCATTTTTGCTATTTTTACCACGCGCTTTTCAAATTCTGCAAATGTCATTTAAAAAATACTTTTTATTAATTAGTATAATCACCGTTCTTGTTAATGCAAGTTGTGAAGATAAGAAAAAGGCTTCCGAAGTTAAAACAGAAACTGTAAAAGAAGAGTCTGATTCTCTCGCTATTTCTTTGGAAGTTTCCGAAGTAAAGAAAACGATTATTACAAAAACCTACCCTAAGATATCAAATGAAAATGCTGTTGATTTTTTAACTACTTATGGAAAAGAAAATCCTGAAACCAAGGTTTTGATAACAACGCAGGTAGGTACTATCGAGCTCGAATTGTTTGATGATGCGCCATTGCATCGCGCTAATTTTATCTATTTAGTGAAGCAGGGATATTTCAATGAAACCTTTTTTCATCGAGTAGTTCCTAATTTTATTATTCAAGGAGGAAATAGCGACCTGCGATCCACCACCAAAAAGAGGGCAGTAATTGGGGATTATATTTTACCTGCAGAGTTGCAAAATAGAAGAATCCACAAGATGGGAACCGTATCGGGTGCTAAAGAATACAGAGCTAACCCTGATAAAAATTCGGCGCCTTTCGAGTTCTTTATCTTTTTGGGCCCACAAAGTTCTACAGGGCATCTAAATGGAAATTACACCGTATTCGGCAAGGTTTCAAAAGGTATGAATGTTGTTAAAAAAATTGCGAACCTCCCAAGTGATGATGGAGATTGGCCGTTACAGAACGTCTATATTGAAGCCAAGGTAATCGAGTAAAGACAAGACCGCTTTGCCGAAAGAAGCAAGACCGCTTTGCTGAAAGAAGCAAGAGACAAGACCTTTTTTTCACACTGGTTCTGGGTTTTGGATTCTTGGATTACTGGATTGTTGGATTGTTGGATAACTAGATTACTGCTTTATTCTTTTACTGATTTACAGCTTTACTGGATAGTTCGATTGTTGGATTCTTAGATAACTGGATTACTGATTGCCTACTCTACTGCTTTACTACTTTACTGGATTGTTGGATTTGTTAATTGGTATAAGTGGCCAAAGTTGGTTAATTTGTATACATATTGGCCATTTATACTTCAATGAATAGGTCTTCCAATATTAACTCATTCTGTACATGTTGCAGACTATATTTGTTTTGATTTAGGCCGTAAGAGGTTATAAATGTTACGAACAGGCTTTTTTTGCTTTTAGTACTATTTGTGAATGTATTGATTTTGTTGCTAATATCATCTGCGTATTTTTTACTGATAGTGTATTTAGTATTGTAAAATTTCATTTCACAAACATTTATCACATTATCACTTCTGTCTATTAATAAATCTATTTGCGCACCTTTTGTTTTATTCTTTTCTAACCAACTTCCGTGAGTAGCATTTATTCCAGATATCTTTAATGCTTCCTTGATTTGATCAACATGTTTAATGCAAATTGTTTCAAAGCTAAATCCTGACCATATTTTAAATGATTGTTGCCCTTGCAATTTCATCCATACTCCAGATTTAGAAGGTTTGGATTTTTCCACGTATTTAATGTAAAACATAGAATATTCATCAGTCAGGCGGTAAAGTGAATCATTGGTTCCCTTATATGGTGTATACTTCTCTATAAATCCAGATTCTTCTAATTCTGATAAGGTTTTGGAAAGCCTCCCCCCAGTTTTTATTTTTGTTTTTAATAAAACATCGCTTCTTGTTAGACCCTTTCGAACAGAAGATAGTGCTCGGATAATTTTTTCATGATTATCAAATTGATCAAATAGAGATGCAAAAACATTATTAAACTCTGTTCTTAAAAATCCATTCTTTTCAAAACATAATCTATCAAGTACTTGTGAAACACTTTCGCCAGGTAGTACTTTTTGCAAATAATGTGGGACTCCTCCCAATGCCATATATAGCTGAGTTATATCATATCTAGAAAGGTTAACCTTATTATTTTTAAGTAATAGTTCTATTTCATTAAGATTTAAAGGTGATAATTGAATTTTTTCTGTTAACCTGTTATGCAATCCTCCTTTACTCTTAATAATATTATTTATCATGTAAGATGCTGCAGATCCACAGATGACAACCACGATATCATCTCTGACAGATGCGTATGTATTCCAGAAATTGTCAAACGCAGACAGGAAATTTGATTTTCTCGCGTCCAACCATGGAAACTCGTCGATAAAAATCACCTTCTTCTTTTTAGATTTTATTGCGTCCAAGAAATTACCTAATTGATAAAAAGCTTCTATCCAATCTTTTGGGATTGTATATTTTGAGCTTTTTGAAGAAAGCCTCAAATGAAAATTTTTTAATTGATCCTTTAGTTTTGCTTTGTAAATGCCAGAAAATTCGAAAGTAATTTGTTGTTTGTATACTTCGTGAACCAAAAATGTCTTTCCGATTCTTCGTCTGCCATATACCACTATTAATTCGGCACGATTGCTTTTGTATGCATTTAATAAGATTTTTTTATCTGCATCTCGTCCGATTAATTTAGTCATAGAATTAACTTATATGTGGCCAAAAGCACGAAAATATACACAATAATGGCCACTTATAATTCATCTTCTAGAAAAAAGACTTTTCTTCATCTGGGTGATGGGTGATGGGTGATGGGTGATGGGTTTTGGATTCTTGTTTTGAGTTTTGGTTCAAGTTCTGACTTTCAATATTTTTCTTCTTTCTTCTTTTTTCTCACATCTCACTTCTCATATCTCACATCTATCTTTTAGGTGAAGCAAACTCAATCAACATTCCGGAAATATTCATAAATAGCCATTCGTGATCTAGTTAGAATCATGAGATTGCCACGTCAGCCGATGGCTGCCTCGTAAAGTCACACTCTAAAGCTTATTTGGTATTCGGTCATTGTAAACCTTTTTGAATAAAATATTCCTCTCAAACTACGATTCAACGATTAAACAAATCAACTTTTCACTTTTCACTTTTCATTTTTCACTTCTTTCTTGCCATAAATACTAGGCAATGAAAGTTTAAAATGGACCGCCAGTGTGCGTACGATCATAATAATTAAACCGGAAATAATGATGATAAAGTCCTGAGCTAGTGTTGTTTTTAACAAAATGAAATATGCAATCCCGCCAATTATACAAGCTGTTGCATAGATTTCTTTTCTGAAAATAATAGGAATTTCATTACACAGTATATCTCTAATCACACCCCCGAAGCAAGCGGTCATTGTTCCTAATGCCACACAAATTATAGGTGGAAAACCAGCTGCAATTCCTTTTTCAATACCCACTATAGTATATAATGCAATCCCGATAGTATCGAAGAGAAAAAGTGATTTTCGGATATGTCCCAACTTCTTTCTGAAAACTACAGCAAATACGGCAGCACCAAAAATTACATACACAAAAGTGAGGTTCCGCATCCAGGTAATGTCTGCATCAATTAATAAGTCTCTCAAAGTACCTCCACCAACAGCAGTAACAAAAGCAATTATTAAAATACCGAAGGGATCCATTCGATGCTTAATAGCCGTTAGAACGCCAGAAATAGAAAAAGCGATGGTTCCTAAAATATCTATGATTAAAAATAAACTCACATGCTTTGGGTATAATAGTTATAATCTTTCAAGATAGTTTCAATAAACTGTTTATCGTAAAACTCGGAATTAATTTCTAAAATACTTTCAATTTTCTTCCTTAATGCATTCAAAGTTTTATAATCAGCACTACTTGCAGCAATTAAGTACGTCTCCTTAATAAGGCGGACATCCTTGTCGGTTAACTTGGTAACATTAGTAAACTTTGGTTCATATGTTTCAGTTAGTTCCTCGAGAATAGTATGCGATATTTTAACATTGTTCTTAGTCGAAATTACTACGGTTCCGGCTGCAAAATCCCCAACGCGCTGTCGCCTTTCAGAAAAAAGAATGCTTAACAATCCAACAGCCCCACTAAATATCCATATATCTACTATTCGCAGCATCCAAAGAGTCAAATAATTAGACCAATGTACAGGACCTCCATCAATTTTCACAACACGGGTTTTTAAAACCATTTTTCCAACAGTACGTCCATTAAAGAGAATATGCATATACAGCGAGTAAAACATTACAGGAAGCAAGAGTAATTGCTGCAAGCCAAAAACTGTCCAATTATCACTTATCGCCATGCCCATTAAATCTGAAATCACTTGAACAATATACAGATAGACACTGAAAATGAGTAAATCTATTAGAAAAGCTAAAATTCTCTCGCCTACGCTGACTAATTTATAGTCTAAATTTACGTTTTGCGTTGTATTGATTGCTAAGTTTGCCATTTAAAAGCAAGTATTTATATTTAATGAAAAAAAGAAATGCGTGAAGCGGCATTCGTGAAGCAAAATAAGGAAAAATGGATTGCATTTGAAAAGGCGATCACACTTAATTCTAAAATAAATCCAGATGATCTGGCAGATTACTATGTGCAGCTAACCAACGACTTAGCTTACGCGCAAACGTATTATCTTGACAGTAAAACTTTATTGTATCTAAATTCACTGGCTTCGCAGGCCCATCAAAAGATCTATATCAATAAAAAAGAGAGCAAAAATAGAATTATTACTTTCTGGAAATATGAATTTCCGCTTTTCTTTAGACAGTATCATCTAATGCTTTTTTATACTTTTTTACTTTTTGCGATTTCGACTTGTATCGGAATAATTTCGACATTAAATGATGATTCATTTATTCGCCTCATTTTAGGCGATGCATACGTTAATGAAACAATTAATAATATTGAAAACGGAGATCCTACTGCGATTTATAAAAGCGGGAGTGAGATAGGAACATTTTTAGGAATTACAATAAATAACATCAGAGTTGCATTTGTCGCCTATGCCTTTGGAGTGATCACATCTGTAGGTACCGCTTGGGTTCTTTTTAGAAACGGAGTTATGCTAGGAGCTTTTTTTACTTTCTTTTACAATCAAGATTTATTGTTTACGGCTTCAAAAACAATTTGGCTACACGGAACAATAGAAATATCTGTGATTGTAATAGCAGGCTGCGCAGGTTTAGTTATGGGGAATAGCATCCTTTTTCCTAAAACTTATTCAAGACGTGTTTCGTTTTTGAAAGGCGCCAAAGATGGTTTAAAAATAGTTGTTAGTACAATTCCGTTTTTTATAATCGCTGGGTTTATTGAGGGCTTTATTACTCGGTATAGCAATATGCCGGTTTGGTTAGCAATGACTATAATTTTTACCTCCTTAGGCCTTATCATTTACTATTATATTATTTATCCTATTATACTAAACAAGAGATATGCTGCATGACCACATTGAGTTAAGACAAAGACGGGATCTTGGAGATACAATAAATATCTATTTCGATTTCTTTAAGCAGAACCTGAAATCCTTTTTGAACATTTTCATTAGCTTTAATGGGGTCTTTATAATAGGTTTCCTAGGGATTAGCTATCTTTTGGTAACTGGATTCGTGGGGATGTTTAATGGAAGTGAACTTGGTGTCACAAATAGCGCTAACGAATTAGAAAGTGCAATTTACTTAGGGTTTGGTGGAATTGGTTTTGTATTGCTCTTTTTAATAACGGCGATTCTTAATTATAGCCTTGCTGCCTCTTATATGATCCAATATGAAAAAAATGAAACACCAACGGTCGACAAGAAAAAGGTTCGTGCATTAATCTCGAACAACATAGGAAAAATAATCGTCTTCATTCTTTTACTGATTGTAATATATATTGGTGTTTTCATCGCCGGACTTATTATTTCGATTATCCCGTTTGTAGGAACCATCGTTTATTATATAATTATGCTCGCTTTTACAGCATGGATGGGTGTATCTTTTATGGTGATGTTATACGAAAACAGAGATGTTACAGATGCGTTAAGCGAGGGATTTCAACTTATTAAAGCGAATTTCTGGAAAAGTATTTTAGTAAACTTAGTTATAGGCTTGCTTTTAGGATTATTAATGCTGCTCGTATTAATGATTCCTGGGGTACTGATTGGTGTTTATGCTTTTCATTCGGTTGAAAACGGTATCGATCTTGCAAATTCTGCGTTTGCCAAAGTTATTTGGACACTGGCGTTATCTATCATCTTAATATTGTACAGTTTCAATCAGTCATTAGCGCAATTTGTAAATGGTATTCTCTACTTTTCACTACACGAAGAGACCTACAATGAAAAAACGCGTGAACGAATCGATCAAATAGGAGCCGGTGAGTAGAGTTGTTTTTATACTGTCTTTTATTTTTCTGAATATTTTGTCAGCACAGACAATTCAGCAAGATTCTGTTACCGTTGTTTTTGATGATAGCCACATTATTGAAAAGAGCTTTTCCGAAGATATCTCACAAAAATACAATGGCAAAGATTTCAATTATAATGAAAATGACGGGGAAGCTCAAAACTTACTAGGACGAGCAATCTCTTGGTTCTTTCAGCAACTTGAAAAATTATTTGGGGTAGATGTTAGTCCGGAAGTACGCGGTGTAGTTGAATTTTTAGTCTATTTACTACTAACAGTTTTTATTGGATATTTTATAATCAAGCTACTTCTTGGTAATAAGGCGTCTTCATTTTTCACAAGAAAAACGGCTACTGTTAATCCATTGACCATCGACGAAGAGCATATAGAAAATATAAATTTAGATACATTTATTAGTGATGCGCTTGCACAAAAAAACTATCGATTAGCAATACGATATATGTATCTAAAAGCTTTAAAGGAGCTGTCATTTAATAATATCATCTCTTGGCATTTCGAAAAGACTAATAGCGATTATCATAATGAAATTGAGGAGCCTTTGTTAAAAGACAACTTTAAAAAGGTGTCTTATCTATATGATTATGTTTGGTATGGTGAATTCGATTTGGATGAAGTCGGATTTATAAATGCTCAAAAGGATTTCGAACGTCTAACCAAAAATCTTGAGAATGCTGGATAGACGATCAAGGAACATACTCATCGCTTTTGGAATAATCCTATTAATAATAATAGTTACTGAAGTCGCGCGACCAAAACCACTTAGTTGGAGATCGAGCTTTACTGCGGTTGATAAAATTCCCTTTGGAAGTCATGTCCTTTTTGAAGAACTAACGTCCCTCTTTAAAAATGCTACTATTGAAAAAATAAAAGGAGACCCCTATGAGTTTTTGAAAGACAGCTCCTATCAAAGTAACTCCGCCTATATATTTATCAATGATAATATCTCTATTGATAAACAACAACTTGAAAGCTTTAAGAACTATGTTGAGGCCGGAAATACGATTTTATTATCGGCTAGAAGCTTTGGGGAAGTTATTTCAGATTCGCTGTTAACTGAAACCAGGCAAGATTATTCCATTCTTGAAAATGATTTAAAGACTAGGTTTTTTAATAATAGTATTAAGCAAGATTCGATTCCAATCTTTAAGAAAGGGGTTTACAAATCTGTTTTTACGACTATCGATACAATCCACACCAAGGCTTTGGGTTATTATGATTTGGAAGAAGAACCTAATGTCGAATCTTTGAATTATATATCTATTTCCTTCGGAAAGGGAAAGTTCCTACTTCATACCCTTCCTGAAGCATTTTCAAATTATTATCTCCTCAACGGGAATGATCAATATGCCGCACAGGTATTATCCTATATAGATGCTAAAACGATTTATTGGGATACGTATCTGAAGTCAGGAAGAAAAATTATTGATTCTCCAATGCGATTTGTTTTTGATCAGAAGTCGCTACAATGGGCTTATTATACGCTAATGCTGGGGCTAGTACTTTTTATAATCATTAAAGGAAAGCGGGAACAGCGGGTCATAGAAGTTATAGAGCCTTTACAAAACACCTCTATAGAGTTCACAAAAACGATTGGTGATTTATATTTTCAGTATAAAGACTTTGGAAATATTATTGCGAAGAAAATAACCTATTTTCTAGAAGTAGTGCGATCAAAATACTACTTAGACACCACAGAACTGAATTCGGAGTTCATTCAGAAATTAGCATTAAAGAGTAACGTGAGTCTTGAAAAAACTACAAAACTCATTCAACTCATCATTCATTTAAAAGGAAAAGCTGTTCATAGCGAACAGGATATTATAGCATTAAATAAACAAATTGAAGATTTTAAGATATGGAAGAAGCATTAGAAAGTTCAGAGGAAAACTCGTTAGAATTTAATTCTAGAATCGATCTTAAGAACCTAGAAGAAGCGGTTCAAAAGATTAAAAAGGAAATGGGCAAGGTAATAGTTGGTCAACATGAAATGTTGGAAATGCTAATCGTTTCGATACTTGCTGACGG
>RCNB010000255.1_pt1 | contig 37193 bp, 38 predicted proteins | sample 2041321 | NCBI WGS metagenome assembly RCNB01 (sample SAMN09708232, study PRJNA481090) | Marine sediment metagenome, whole genome shotgun sequencing project.
ATATTTGGTAACGGGCTCTCCAGTTAACTCTGTGGGCAGAGGCAACCCCGCACTATTCTTGATAATGGTCGTATCTGGAGATTTAGGATGAGGATGGGAATAGATCAGTCCCAAAAGCCTCCACCCCATCCGGTCGTTCATCTGGTGTGTTCGTTGTGAAATAACCTCTCCTTGTTCGGAAACAACCAAGCTAACGTGGCAAGTAGCGCAGGTTGGTGCTGAGAAGTCTTTTCCTACAGTCCAAGGAACGGCTTTGTAGTTCCACGACTTGCCCAGGCCGGCGTAAATATTTCCGTGCTTGCTAACCGCATAGACCTTATATGCCGGCACGTCAGGACCCTTGTGGCACTCGGAACAGGTGGAAGGCTTTCTGGCCATCTCAATGGAAAACTGATGCCGAGTGTGGCAGGCGGTGCATGACCCTTTGCTCCCGTCAGGATTTATTCGGCCGACACCTTGATTCGGCCAGCCGGAAAGAACGGGAAAGGACATCTTACCATAGGCTGTGTCCACAGTCTTCTTACCTTTAACCTCAACAACTGTGCCATGGCAGTAGAAACAGGAGCCGGCCAGGGTCTGTTCATCAGGGTCTTTTAGGGTCGTCCTCGTTCCTGAAAAAGACTGGATGCCATTGATTGACTTAACAAGATCGTAATAAACCGGATTATTCTTAAGGTTCCCGTAGGCGTGGTACATGAGGTTCTTGCTATACTGTCTCAGTTCAACGGGATGGCACGTGGCACAGTCCTCAGGAGTTACCACCACATGGACCTGGTAGCCATTGTGCTCAAAGGTGTCCTGATGCCTTTCAGGGTTCATGGTATGACACTCAGCGCAACCAACCACCACACGGGCCAGGTTCTGAGGCACTTCTTCAAATGATACCCGGCGTTTCTTTTGAATCATGCTCCTAGCAGCCATCGGCGTGATTCTACCCATACGGCCCCTTTGCCAGTCCGCCACAATCCCAGGGTTCAGAGAACGGTGACATTCGAGGCACGCCTCAGTGTTTTGACTGATTGGAGGACTAGCGCCCACGGCTACCTGGGCACAAAGAAGAATCATCGACAACGCAAAGATCTCTTTGTTCAAAAGAAAACGTCTGGCTCCCAGTCGTCCCGTCATTCTTCAACCTCCATTTTCTTTTCAAGCAGGTACAATAGGCTGCAAAAGGCTATTATCAGGGCCACAATGACAATCCAGTGGTTGATCCCCAAAATGCCAGGCAAGGAGATCTTGCCAAATTTACCCCAATCAAGTATATTGGTTTTCAGGGCTGGGTAGACCTCGGCATAAATTGCGGCGCCAAAGAGCATGCCGGCTAAGCCAAAAATACTGTCCCATCGGCCTTCCCCCAATGCACCAACCGCCGTACCTGGGCAATATCCCAAGAGTCCCCAGCCCATGCCAAAGACCAGCCCTCCTATGACGTTGGCACCCAGCACGGTGGACTTCAATTTAAGACTGACGAGCCCAAAATCATGGAGCAGGTAGATACCCACCATAGCCACGAGTATTGTGGAAAGCATGAACTTAACAATGGTAAAATCCTTGAGAAGAAGGGCGCCCAGCTGTTTGTCGTATCTCAATACTTGCCCCTTCTGGAGCAGAAAACCGAAGACAATGCCGGTGACAAACCCCCAAATGAGTATAGACATCAACTTTCACCTCCCCCGTAAAGAATCTTTGCCATGATCACCCCGGCGATGAAGAAGCAAATCAAGGCAATATAACTACTGACAGCTAATTGAGTTGCACCACTCAATCCGTGACCGCTAGGTCAACCTCCGGCCAGGCGAGCGCCAAACATAGCCACGGCACCTCCAATGAGAGCAACAATCCATCTTCTTGACCTATTTGGCCCGAATCTTTTATTCCACATTGGAGGCAGTGCAGTCGCCTTAAAATCTCCTGACAACCTTGAGGCAATCAAAGAACCAAAGAATATGCCAAATACAAACATCCACTGCCAGTCTATCCTGACTTTCGTCTTCGCAAAGTAGTCCATGTTTCCCACACGTTCAGGTGTAAATACTCTTTCGATCAAGCCGGTGGAACGGACGAATGTCGTAGATGCCCCGAGATACTTACCGGTTATCAGTACTGAAAGACACAGGAGAATGCCAACTGCTCCACCGGCGACATATGGAGACCACCTTTTTCTCTTCAAAATGTTCATGTCTTTTTCACCTCCCTCTTCATCTTTTCCGCTGGCTAGAGCAATGGCTATTTCTCCAGCTTTGCTGTTGCCCTCATGGTCTTGGCCAGTTCTTTGATCTCCCCCAGATCCTTTACCATCATTGCCCAGCCGTACCAATAGGCATAATCAGGGTTCACGTGGAAAAACGCCTGGTATGTGCGCATCCTGTGTTTCATGTACATTTCGAAAAGGACCTGATCGATGTGCGAATCACCGGTCTGCATGAAGTAAAGAAAATCCGGGTAGGCGAAGCTATAATGATCCGGTTTCTTGATGATGCCATCTTTATAAAGTGCGGCGACTATCTCAATGGCCTCTGCCATAAGACGGTCGGCCTTTTGCATCATAGAGTCTCCCATTTCAAGCTGCTCTCTGGCATACTGCTCTGCATGGCATTTCTTGCAACGCTTGATCATCTTTTCACGTTCTGTCTGCCAGGCCTCTTGAGTCAGGCGGGCAAGATCAGCCGCCTTGACCGCCTCCAGGCGAGCAGTCGGTTCTCCTGTTTCAGGATTCAGCACCCCAAGGGCCTTCAAGATAGTTACCCTGTCTGCAGCCCACTGCTTGTCTTCGGGAAGGGGGAGTCTCACACCAAGAAATCCCCAGGCTGTATGGTTTTCGTGATTGCCATCCGGCAAGTGGCAAAACTGGCATGTTGGGGCCGCGGCATTTTCAGGAAGTTTCCCCTTTTCCTTCACAGCGTAACGGGCTCCATGCTTGGAGCTTTCCCACATTTCCCACTGAGGGTGATCATAGCCCATGTGACATAGCTGGCATGCCTTGGGGTCTCTGGCCTCATTCACGGAAAAGCTATGCCGTGTGTGGCATTCATCACATGAGTTGTTCTGATATCGGTAGCCTTTGTCCCGCTGCTCTTTTTTCTGTGCTTCCGACTTCACACCCATATTGTGACAGCCTCCGCAGCCGCCACCTCCTTCCATCAGCTCATCCGGTTCAATGTGCGTGATTGGCAAAGCATTCAGGGCCGTCCAGCCAAGGTTATGCTTTCCCTTAACAAACTGACCAAACTTCTCTTCATGACACTCGGCACACACCTGTTCGTCAGGCAACTGAGCCAACTTAGCGTCCTTGGCCTTCTTGTGTCTGTCACCATGACAGGTAGAACAGGTCACATCTTCCTTGCTGTGGGTGCTGGATTGCCAGTCGGCCACAAGGCCTGGCGAGACTGCTTTGTGGCAGCCGACACATACTTCTTGGGCTGCAAAGGCCAATGCGGAAAAACAAGCCACGGCGATTGCCAGCCCCATGACGATTGCACATTTCTTGTTCATAACACCTAACCCCCTTTCTCCAGAATTTCTGTCCATTGCATTTCTTGTTTAATGGCAACTCAGGCTAAACAGCTTCAGCCTGACTACGTGAGTAGTCACGTTTTGTATTTCAAATCAGCCGTCATTCGGAAAGCTTCTGGCTGATAGCTTTTCCGTAATCCTGACAAGCACGCATGCCTTCACTGGTTTGAACAATATGTTCCTTTAGATTAAATGAGCCCAGCTCGGTCATGTTCATCTTGAATACATATTCCATGGTGTCGAAAATCAGCTTAGGCGCATCGCCGCTGTGGGTATAGGACCCGAAGGACCCTCCAATTTTCCCCTCCAGGCGTGCTTTTTGAGCAAGAAAGAGAAAGGTCTTCATATTGTTGGTCATATCTCTGTGGTAGGTTGGACATCCGAACATGTAGGCATCATAGTCTTGTATTTCCTTTTCGTTCTTGATAGCGGAAATCCCTTTCAATTCAACTTCGTGTCCGGATATGCGAACACCCTCGGCGATGTACTGCGCCATCTGCTCAGTATTGCCGGTTCTGCTGTAGTAGGCAATAAGCACCTTTTTCATAGTTGATCACCTCCTATACGAGGAAATAAGTTTTTGACGACCAGTCTCAATCAGCTATCAAGCGGGCAGTATATGCTGGGATAGAAAAACGCAGTGTCTCAAAACCGGAACATGCCATGGATTTTTTACGAGTCCATCAATCCTTCTGAGGCCATTCAATGCCATTTCGCGCTTGAACAAAATAGCAGAAGCGATCCCATTCAAGCTCTCGGTTGGAGATAGGGCACCGTAGCTTTACTTTACGTTCACTAGTGCCCACTACCTCCCAGTCACCTCCCCGCAGACCGCCATCAATGTGTATTTTCTGTCCAACCTGAAAAGGGTAAGGCCGAAACAGAACAACATCATGAGTTGCCACTAGCTATTCACCTCTCTCGTGTCCGGTCGATTCGTGCTAATGCACAAAATACAGGCCCTCGAAATCCTTCAAAAGAGACCGCAGTGTGGCAATGTGAGAAAGATCAGTAGTCTGCTTGCATTCCATGGCATAGACTAACATTTTGTGAAGCAAGGTCAGCTTCTGCTCATATTGCTTAGCACCCAGCTTTATACGCTGAGTCATAAAATACTGAGTAACTATGTGCTGCAGTTCATTGGCATGGTGTTCCTTGTTTACAACCCAGCGTGTGATCTGATTGTGGTTTGCCGGTTTTTTGCCACTAAGTTCTGTTATTTGTTTCATCGCCTTTTCAATGGTGGTAATGTGCTCAGCGATCATTTTGACCCTCATGTTATCGTCGTATATCCCACAGGGGACCTCACAATGGGCCAAAGCATATGAAGTCACAAAAAGTGTTATTAAAGACACCAATACGACTTGAAAACATTTCTTGTTCATTTTTAACCTCCTTAGGCACCGTATACGGAGCCAATCTTTCCGCCCAAGTCTGAAAGCATGGAGAAGGGCACTCCTCCAACCATCCTGGAAAGCTCATGATCCTACAAGCCGTCTTCCCAAACAATACAGTCAGCAGTACAATTCTTGATAGCCTCGTCGACCTCATCTTTCGGATACTCCGAAAGGTCGATCACCTCGATATAGCCCACATCATTACGTCTAAAGACATTGGGACATGCTTCAATGCATGCCTCACAATCAATACATTCGCCCAAGTCAATTGCCGGAACCTTCATCATCTCTATTCAGCTCTATTCAGCAGGAAGCCGCTGGGCTATCTTCTTTCCCAACTCGTGGCAGGCTTCGATGCTCTGTTCATTTGGAACGTACTGGATCTTCACACCAGGATCGATCAGTTCAAACTTCATTGCCTCAAGCTCTTTGTTGATCAGTTTGACCGCCTCGCCACTCCAGCCATAAGAACCAAATGCAGCGCCAACCTTGTTTTTTGGCTTGAGACCCTTCATGTAGGTCAAGAAGTCACTGACAGTGGGAAAAAGACCGTTGTTTAACGTCGGGGAACCAACGATTATTGCACCCGCATCTAGAACATCTGTAATTATGTCACTTCTATGGCAATTCCTGAGGTGCATTGGCTTTGTATCAACACCTTCCTGTGTAAGTACATCCACAAAGGCATCAGCCATTTTCTCCGTACTGTGCCACATGGTGTCATAGACGACAACGGCCTTTCGTTTCGGCGCCTGGTTGCTCCATTCTACATAGGCATTGATGATCTTACCAGGATTGTCCCTCCAGATGATTCCATGATCAGGACAAACCATGTCCAAAGCCAATCCCATCTCCGTCACCTGGTTTACCAGCTTGAGGATCAATGGGGAGAAGGGAAGCAGGATGTTGGCAAAATACTTCTTGGCATGGGGCATAATGGCATCGCCGATTTGATCGTCAAACCTTTCAGGCCCTGCGTAATGCTGTCCAAAGGCATCACTGGAAAAGAGGATCTTGTCTTCTTTCACATAAGTAAACATGCTGTCCGGCCAGTGAAGCATCCTGGTCTCCAAAAAGGTGAGAGTCTTCTTGCCCAAGCTCAATTCTCCGCCGTTTTCTACCGGCTGGTAATTCCATTTTTGGGAAAAGTGTTGGGAGAGATTTTTGTGACCCATCTTGGAGCAATAGAGAGGTTTATCCTCTCCCACTTTGTGCATCAGCCTCGCTAGACCACCCGAGTGATCCATCTCGGTGTGATTGCTGATAACATAATCTATGTTCTTGGGATCAACTACTTGACTGATATTGCCGATCAGCTCATCGGCGAACTCCTTCTTCACCGTATCTATGAGGGTGATTTTTTCATCGATGATTAAATAGGCATTGTAGGTGGTTCCCTCTTTCGTGGAATACCCGTGGAAATCTCTTATGTTCCAGTCGATAACCCCAACTGAGAAAATGTCTTTTGCGATTTCTGTTGCCCTCATTTCTTTTTCACCTTCCTCCGTTGCACTGATACTGATGTCAATACTTCTTCAAGTAGCGCTTATTGCTTCTCAAAATCCTCTTTTGATGCCCCGCATACAGGGCAGGTCCAATCATCAGGCAAGTCATCAAAGCTTGTCCCGGGCTCAATACCGTTATCCGGGTCTCCCAATGTGGGATCATACACATAACCACAAACTGAACATATATACTGATCCATGATCTCAAACCTCCTTTTTCCAAGCAATCGAATTTTCCCGGAAATAATGCATGTTGTTCGATCAGTTTCCTAAGCATTATCCGAATGACATGGTCGTTAAAACGTTTTTGGCACAGTAAACAGTGTTTGGCACGATAGGGCCGCCTTCACCTAGGCCCCTTGTTGTTCCTTAATAGAACCAGGCCCTGCCAGTGGCCGAAATGACTTCGTGGTTGCACCACAAACCGGGCACCTCCAGTCATCCGGCAAATCCTCAAAAGATGTCCCCTTAGGAATCTTTCCCTTCCTGTCCCCCTTGTCGGGATTATAAATGTAACCACAATTAACAGTCTGACATTGATACATCTCTTCTGGCTCTACCATGTGTTCCTCCTGACTCCAGCGTTCTGGGTTGTATCGATGGGCTCTTATGTTTGCTCATACAACAGCCTTTTGTTTAACATCTTGGTCGAAAAGTTGTTCCTCCAGCCACATCCTGATTTCGTCGTTCACGGGATAAACACCCTTGAGATGTGAGACCGACTCAGTGAAACGGTTTCTCAGCTCTTCCGGCATGTCTATCTGGGCTAACTCAACTGCCTCTTCGGAGTTACGCCGGATGAAATAGATTATCGCGGGGTCTTTCCATGTGTTCACAACAAAATAAAATGACTCGTCGCTTTTAGACATAATCCGTCTTCTTCCTGTAGCCGGATTATTCCCCCATTCCAGATACAAGGTCACTGCGTCTTCTGGTGTCATATCCCAGTCGATTACACTTGCAAGTTTCCAATTATCTCGAAGTTCTTTTAGTCCCATCATAACTCTATTCATCCTTTCCACAAACCGTGCAGGTTGCAATACTCGCGGGCCGTGACCTGTGCCGCATCCACATTGAAAATCGCTTCAGGCACGTCACCTGGGTTCAGAAATTGTCGGTAGGCCTTCCCGTCGGCAATAAGTTCAATCCACTCGATATAGTGTTTTTCCTCCATCGGGTGTGCCACACTTCCAACAGTGACCTTTATGCCGCCTATTGTATGTTCAATAACGGGAACGTGTTTTTCCTTTGCGGCATCAACAGAGTTCTCAACAAAAAGCTTCATAGGCTGCTTGCAGCACACAAGCTCACCCTTGCCCTCGTGGATGACTTCAACGATGTTTCCACATACTTCACATTTATAAATTTCAAGTCTTGCAGTCATTTTTGTCCTCCCTTTCGTCTTGTTGGCGTTATGATGAAGCTGTCACCTATTCTTTAAAAACGAGCCGGTTGTGCCAGGCAGGTCAAAGCCTGCCGGCGGGCGGGCGATCACAAGCCTATGCTTGCTCAGTCGACTATAATAACAGCAATTTTTTTTGCAAGCTGGACGATCTTGTTGGAAACGCTTCCGAATACAAACTGCTTGATACCCGTGATGCCTCTCCTTCCTATGACCAGGGTGTCGTATTTCCCGCTTTCGGCCTCTTTCAAGATGTCCCTGGCAATACCCAACTTTTTCTTTCGCACCCTCACGGCAATATTCTTGGAAACAAAGCCGGCCTTAACGAGGGCCTTTTTGGCCTCTTCCATAAACCCCTCTACGGCTGCCTTTTTGGCATCTTCTATCGTGCAAAATGTTTTCACGTTCGCCTTAAATATGGGTGCCAGAGAAGGGCCGTCTAACTCACATGCAGCTATCGGGTCGGGCAATATGCTTAACATAGTGACCACAGAATCAGGCTTGGCCGTTTTTGTTACATACTTAACAGCCTTCAGTGCGTTATTTGAGTTATCCACCGCGAGTAGAATCTTGTTTCCCATTTGTCTCCTCCTTTCATGGGCAGTCTCAATGCCGACGGCCCTTGTTAAAGTTTGTAACTACCAGTTTTCCCCCAACAGTTCGAAGTGTGCCTGGTCGTGTGCACAAGCAGGACAAGTGTCAGGGGCGGACTCTCCCTCGTGAAGATATCCGCAATTGCGACACTGCCACACAACCTTGCCTTGCCTTTTGAACACGCGATTTGCCTCAATGTTGGCTGCAAGATCAAGATACCGTTTTTCGTGCTGCTTTTCTGCCACGGCAATTGCTTCAAAAATCTTGGCGATGTCTTCAAAGCCTTCATCGCGGGCAACCTTGGCAAACCCCGGATACATCTGGGTGTGCTCGTAGTTTTCTCCTGCAGCTGAGGCCTTCAAGTTCTCTAAGGTGGCGCCAATAACGCCGGCGGGAAAGGATCCGGAGATCTCCACTTCTCCCCCATCAAGAAGCTTGAAAAGCCTTTTTGCATGCTCCTTTTCCTGGTTTGCAGTTTCTTCAAAGATGGCCTGCATCTGTACATAACCATCCTTTTTTGCCTGGCTGGCGAAGTAAGTGTAACGGTTCCGAGCCTGAGATTCACCGGCAAAAGCAGTTAAAATGTTCTTTTCTGTTTGACTCCCATTCAAATTGCTCACTTTGTGTCTCCTTTCGTATTTTGGCTCACCACAGACGCAAAGGCCGCGGTGAGCAGTTCCTTTCTTATTCCTTCCACCAGCCCTTCTTGATGTGGGTCTCTTTTTCCGTTTCTGCCAGTTTCTTGATCTTAAAGGCAGAATCCCTCAAGACGCCATAGAGTATGCCGCAGCCATCGTCTTCACGTACGGCGTCTCCTTCATCCGCTAAGTTAAGCATATTATCCACCAATTGAAAAGTTTTCTTAATACTTTGATCACATGGCTTCATCACTAAGATCCATTCATAGGAAGTATTATTTGAGAACTCATGCACACCCAGAATATCAATATCTGTGCCAGGCTCAGATCGCAGGGGCTAATATGGTTTATCTTAGGTAATATCTATGTGTTATGATTAGTGCCAGCTATTGCGGCACCAATGTCATGGCAGAACACATGAGACACTTATGTCCCACACACAATCTCCAGTGGGGCCGGCAAGGGGCCAACCAATTGAATTATCGAACACTTTACCATGATCCTGCCTGAAATGCGGCATAGATAGCATGAGAGAAAAAAATCTGTTCACAGGTGAAAAGGCCGAAAGAAGAAGGCTGTGATAAAACCACATATTATCTATGTTAATAGTCTGTTACAGTGATATTGAACAGGAGATGCGCCATAAAAACGAGGCCTCAATAAGCGTGGTAATGTGTCTTATATTTCAATATGGGACATAAGTGTCTCATGAGACATCCTGATAATCAGCTGGTTTCCATCCAGAAATGAGCAATTTATAGATGGAAACTAGGTCTGTCGATAATCTCTACCACCGGGAAATCCTTGGAACTACAGACGACCCGTGACATAGTGACATTAGCATTTAAGTGTGATATTAAGGGCTCGCCCTGAGTAGCACACGGACTTTTTGAGAAGCTACGGGCAAAAAGGTTAACCTATGAAATACACAATTACATTTAAACCGAGCGATGTTTCCATTCGTGTTGACAAGGGTACGAATCTGTTGGATGCGGCCCTTGCCGCCGGGGTGCACATAAATGCCTCGTGTGGCGGGCAGGGGGTGTGTGGAAAGTGCCGTGTAATATTGGAAACAGGCGATGTTGAAAGCCAAGAAAACGAAAACATCACAGCGGAGGAATTCAATGAGGGATGGCGCCTGGCATGTAGTACGTCTGTCGTTTCAGACTGTTTAATCCAGATTCCTCCTGAGTCAAGAGGTGCTGAAGGTTTCGTAGCTCAGAAGCTGGATATGGGCAAAGCCGAGCGAACGGTTTCTGAACTTGAACCGATACCTTTGGCTGCCGATTGGAAGCTCGATCCTATTGTTACAAAAGTTCCACTCCGACTTAATAAGCCCTCATTTGGGGAGAATATAAGTGACCTGTCCCGGTTTTTGTCAGGGCTGAAAAAGCAGCATGGCATAGAGGCTGTCTCTACAGAAATGCGATGTCTCAGGGTATTGCCGAAGATTCTAAGAGATAACGACTGGTCTGTTACAGCTACTGTAATGTCTGATCCGGCACAGGAATTGGGTCTTTTGCCGAGTGAGAAAAAGGGCTTGCCAAGGCTCGTGCGCGTAGAAGGCGGAGATACAAGTGATAAAAATCTGGCCCTTGCCTTGGATGTTGGGACAACAACTGTGAGTGCACAGCTTGTGGATCTTAACACAGGCAAGGTGGGAGCGGACAAGTCAGTATACAACAATCAGATCAAATACGGCGACGATGTTATTACCCGTATTGTGTTTGCGCAAAAGGGCGATGGACTGAAAAAATTGCAAACCGCGGTTGTTGCTTCCATCAACCAGCTTATTGACAAGCTTTTGGAAGAAAGTGGAAATTCAAAGGAGAATATCTCGTGTATTTGTGCAGCAGGAAATACCACTATGACACACCTCCTTTTAGGTGTGGAACCGCGCTACATAAGGGAAGCTCCTTATGTGCCCGCGGCCGGATTTATGCCCCTTGAGCGGGCGGCCGATATTGGTATTGATCTTCCCGATGGTGTGCGACTTTACACATTTCCTTCGGTGGCAAGCTATGTCGGGGGTGACATCGTTTCTGGAATATTTGGGGCCGGCATATCCCAGGGAGAAGAACTGACACTCTATATTGATATTGGGACCAACGGCGAGATTGTTTTGGGAAATAAAGAATTACTTGCTTGTGCGGCTTGTTCCATGGGACCTGCCTTTGAAGGAGGAGGCATTAGACACGGAATGAGGGCCGATATCGGAGCTATTGAAGGTTTTCATATCAATCCGATAACCTTGGAACCTATGGTGGTGACAATGGGCAAATCAAGGCCCCGTGGCATATGCGGGTCCGGATTGATCAGTATCCTTGCAGAGTTGCTTTCTGCCGGTGTTATTGACCAGAATGGCAAGTTTGAACAGAAACTGTCTTCTAAACGTGTAAGATCGGGAGGATCTGGTGGTGAATATGTCTTGGTCTGGGCCGAGGATTCCGCCACAGGACAGGACATTGTCATTACTGAAGTGGATATAGAAAACCTCGTTCGTGCCAAGGGCGCCCTGTTTGCCGGGTGTCAGACACTTCTTAGTAGTCTTTCATTTTCTTTCGAAGATATTGAGAAGATAGTTATTGCCGGGGCCTTTGGCCACTATATCAATCTTGAAAAGGGAAAATTGATCGGCCTTTTCCCTGACCTTCCTGTCGAAAAATTCCACTTCATCGGGAATGGTTCCATAATGGGAGCACGGTTGGCTTGCCTTTATAAGGGGATGCTAAATGAGGTGGAGCGTGTTGCAAAGATGATGACAAACGTTGAATTAAGCGATAACCAGTCGTTTATGGATAAATACATGGCAGCACTTTTTCTTCCCCATACAGAGAGCCGTTTTTTTTATAATGTGAGTAAATATCTTGAAAAGAGCCGTCAGGTAGCCCAAAGGGAGAGGGAAGCGCAATGAGTATGACTATCGCCATGGCAGGCAAGGGGGGCACGGGTAAGACCACCATTGCAGGGTTGTTTATCAGATTTCTCTTGAAAAGAGGCCTAAAGCCGTTACTGGCCGTTGATGCCGATTCCAATGCAAACTTAAATGAGGTCCTCGGTGTTAAAGTAAGAGCGACTTTGGGTGATGCCAGAGAAGGGATGAAGAGCGGGGTGCCAACCGGCATGACCAGAGATCTCTATATGGAATACAAGATTGAGGAGGCCCTTGTTGAGAGCAAAGACTATGACCTGATTGTGATGGGCCGGCCGGAAGGCGCCGGTTGTTATTGCCATGCAAATACGCTCTTATCCAAATACATGGAGAGATTATGCGATAACTACAAGGTTATAGTCATGGATAATGAGGCCGGCATGGAGCATATTAGTCGTTTGGTAGTTCGAAAGGCCGATATCATGCTGATCATATCCGATCCTACGCAGCGGGGGATACAGGCGGCAAAGAGGATCCGGGATCTGGTTCGGGCATTGAAAGTGGATGTAGAGAGGGAATATGTGATTGTAAATCGGGTAAAAGGCGGTTTGCCGGCTGCTATTAAGGGTGCCGTGGAAGAATCAGGATTAGATCTGGCAGGGTGCGTGCCGGAAGATGAGATTATTTGTCGCTACGATACCGAAGGACGTCCCACGATGGAATTGCCTGAAGATGCCGTGGCGAGTCGTGCGTTGGATGAGATCTTTGAGAAAGTTATCAAGGATGAGCTGGCAAGGCAATAGTTTGGTTGGATATTTGAGCGTGGGTAACATAGTCCTTTGGAAAAGTAACGCTCCATGGGTAGTCTTTAAATCCGGCCAAAACTCGGCCCCAAGAGCCCCTAAGCCCCGTTGAGGCCATCTTTGCTAAAAGCTTTCCGAGATTCTTCCGAATATACAGCCCCCCAATGCTACATACGGCGCAGCAACGGAACTAAGGGACTTAATGGCCTCAAACAGTTACCCGGATTTAAATCTGACTACCCATGAAGCTTATGCGAAGTTATTGTTTCATAGTGCTAAATTGTTACGAGCGTAGTAATTGAGGAAGGTTTAGAACTGCCAACTGGCAACCGACAACTGACCACTGAAAAATGCTTCGCGAACTTGCCATAAAAAACTTTGCCATTATTGACGATCTGTCGGTCAGCTTTCGGGGCGGATTGAGCGTATTGACCGGGGAGACCGGCGCCGGCAAATCGATTCTGCTAAATGCGGTAAATCTGATTATGGGAGGACGGGCTTCTGCGGAGATGATTAGAAGCTCTGAAGAGATGGCAGAGTTGGAGGCCCTATTCGAAGTCCCTTATGAAAGCGGTGCATCAAAAGTTGCTCAAGCACAGGGCGTTGATCTGGCAGAAGGGTTGCTGATTCGTCGGATAATTCACAAAAATGGTCGGCACAAGATCTATATCAACGGTAGGCTGGCTACAGGCCACATGCTTTCTGAGATCAACATCCACCTTGCGAGTATATCCGGCCAACATGCCTATCAGGGTCTGTTAAAATCGGAAGAACACCTTTACCTGTTAGATCACTTTGGGGGGACTAGCAGGCTTTGTCACAAGGTTTCCGATTGTTACAAGAAGGTACTTCCACTGATAAGACATCTGGCTGAGCTAAAGGGGAAAGAAAGCGAACAGGCCGAACGTCGTGAGCTTCTTGAGTTTCAAGTTCGTGAGATAAAACAATCCGAGGTTTTCTTAGGAGAAGATGATCAGCTCGAGCAGGAAAGGGAGCGACTAAGGCATGCTGAACGTTTGTATGAGACCGTCGGCAAGTGTGTGGATTTGCTCTATGGCATTGATGGGGCGGTGGTTGAACGCCTTACCGGTATCAGTAAAGAACTTCAAACACTTTGCAATATTGATCAAGCCTTATCAGTTGTCACAAAAAGGCTTGAAGCAGCAGCCTTTGATATGGAGGATGTTGCCAGTGGGCTGCAAGATTATTTGCAGGGTGTAGTCTTTGATACTGACCGTCTAGAGGTTATCGAATCACGTTTATACACCTTGGAAAAGCTCAAACGCAAGTATGGTGGGTCTCTTGGATCGGTACTTGCCTATGGTAGTGAAGCTGAAGAGGAACTTGAGCAGGTAACCTTGCTGCCGGAAAAGATAGATCAGATAGAGACGCAACTTGCCAGAGCCCACAAGGAATTGGGCAGACTTTGCCGTGAGCTTTCTGACAAAAGGCGTAAGGCGGCTGTTCATTTAGCCCAATTCGCTCAAAAGGACTTGGCAACTCTAGGGATGGCAAAGACGCGTTTTGAGGTTAGCTTCAAACAGGTCCCCGTTGGTGAAGATACTGACCCACATCTTGTTTTAGACAACACAGGCATGGAGGCAACAGGAATAGACCGTGTTGAGTTTCTTATTGCCCCAAATGTAGGTGAGGAACTCAGACCACTTGCCCATATTGCCTCAGGTGGGGAACTGTCCAGGATTGTGCTTGCCTTGAAATCTATGCTCGCCACGAAGGATGCCGTTGAGACACTCATTTTTGATGAGGTTGACGCAGGCATTGGTGGTGGTGTGGCTGAAATGGTTGGCAAGAAGCTGGAATCACTGGCCCGGTTTCATCAGGTCATATGTATTACCCACATACCTCAGATTGCCTGTTTTGGGAGAAACCATTTCAGGATCGAAAAAGGTGTTCGTGGTGGGCGTACTCGGACAACTATTATGTCATTGGAGGGTGAAGCCCGAATACAGGAATTGGCCAGAATGCTGGGGGGAGCAAGGATCACAAAAAAGACCATGGAGTATGCCCGGGAGATGTTTTTAAGGCATGAGCCGCCCAGGTAACAGTTCACGGGGGTCAGGGATTATCAGGGACCAGGGAACGCCCCCCCTTTTTTACTTACCAAGGAAAACCTTCCGTTGGCACTAATTTCGCATACACAAATCGTAGAAATACCGCACAAGGCGACCCTTTTTTGTCAATTGCTTGATACCCTATGTCTAGATCAGCCGACAAAAGTGACATACAAAAACGTGCTGCACGCAAGTTGTACTTTCCTGACAGGGCGGCTTTTAATACAAATGAAGAATATGACAAGATAATTAAAAGATATTGGAAGACCATTGACGCCTACCATGATATGGCAGCAGAACTTCACTCCAGCATAATGAAAGGAAAGGACTCTAAGACGTAGGGTTGCCATGGGGGGGATGGGTTTTTTCTTGTATTTCTTTGGTATCTTTGATAGCAAAAAGTTAAGATTATTGTGAAAAGGCGAGAAAAAGAAACTCAAGTAAGGTTGGCGGTTTTGTAAAAGGTCTGATTTTGCTCTTTCCGTGAGCATTTTGGGTGCGGTCGCAACGAGCTAAACGGTGTGTAAGTTGAATTTTAACATTATAACAAGGATCTAAGGAGGGTAGCAATGACAAGGAGAGTCCTATCGGTGGCAAGTGTGCTGGTATTATTGTTTGGTATGTGGGGATGCCAGATGACGCCTACGGCGAAGGTAACTAGTGGTCAGGGAGGGCCCGGCATTGGAGAGGCTCGGTCGGAGGCCTATGATGGCCCAAAGGCCAGGATTGCCGTTTCTCAGTTTACGGACAAAACGGCAAAAGGTGGTGGTTACCGCCACGGTTGGTGGAATGCAGAGATAGGCGATGGTATGCGTGACATGCTGGCCACGTCGCTATTTAACACGAATCGTTTCATCGTTCTTGAAAGGCAATTGCTTGGCGAAGTAATGGCCGAACAGGACTTGGGGGCCTCTGGCCGTGTGAAGCAGGAAACCGCCGCAGCCATCGGTGAAATCGAAGGGGCGGAGTTGATTGTAACCGGCGCGATTACTGAATTTGAGCCCGCCTCAGGCGGTATAGGCGGCGGTGTGGGAGGTGTGTTTGGAAAAGTCTTTGGAGCGGTTGCCGGTGGGTTGAAAAAATCCCACATTGCCATTGATCTTAGGGTTGTTGATACCAGGACCTCGCGTATTGTTGCTGCAACTAGCGTGGAGGGTGAGGCCAGAGATACAAGCCTTAGCGGACTTCTTGTTGGATCAAGCGTAGGAGGTGGTCTGGGTGGTTATTCGAATAGCTCCATGGAAAAGGCCGTTCGGATAGCACTGGGTGCAGCCATAGACTTTATCGTTACCAAGACCCCGGATAAGTTCTATCATTATAAGAATTAATGTAACTACTAAGGTGAGTAGACTGAAGGCTGAAACCTGTTAGTTCACTTCAGCCTTCAGTCTTGGTAACATCTTAAAAAAGTCCGGGTACTACTCCCTCTAAATAGCTGAATACCTGCCAAAAATCCCTAAGCTAAAAAAAGCTAAAAAAATCTGTTGTTAACATCTCAGAGCTGTGTTAAATAAGAATATTTCGTAATTCGCACATCCCTTGACCTTCTTTTGGGTGCTTTTAGGCTTTTGGGTGCTTTTAGGTTCTAACGGCCTTAATGTGAAGAGTGGGGAAGATGGGGGTGGAGGCTTAGGGCTCGTCACTCAATAACTGTCGCATCTTGCTGGTCTTTTGGGCCGTCTTCTACGTTGCTCGGTTGGTCACATACCTCGGTATGTTCCCGCCAGAGCGCCTTGAATACAACCCAAAATCCTTCTCAAGCTTGAGAAACTTATTTCGTGGCGAACCCTTTTAACCAAGATGCAAGGAGGGAAGAAATGTCTTATGTTACCATGAAGGAATTGCTGGAGGCAGGTGTTCATTTTGGTCACCAGACTAGGCGGTGGAATCCGAAGATGAAGCGTTATATCTTTGGTGCTCGTAACGGAATCTATATCATTGATCTTCAGCAGACAGTGAGGATGTTTAAGAGCGCCTATAACTTTATTGTAGAAACCGTAGCCAGTGGTGAATCGGTTCTTTTTGTCGGCACCAAGAAACAGGCCCGAGATTCTATCTACGAAGAGAGTAACCGGTGCGAGATGTTTTATGTACATAATCGGTGGTTAGGAGGTATGCTTACAAACTTTCAAACCGTAAAAAAGAGCATTGACAGACTTAATTATCTTTCGGAAATTACTACCGACGGGAGCATCAGCCGTTTTCTGAAGAAGGAACAAGTGCAACTGGAAAAGGAAAGGGTGAAACTTGACAATACCCTGGGTGGCATTCGCCACATGAAGAAACTTCCCGGAGCCGTATTTGTCGTTGATTGTAAAAATGAAAGTATTGCCGTACGTGAAGCAAGACGGCTCGATATTCCTGTGGTTGCTATTGTGGATAGTAATTGCGATCCCGACGAAATAGACTATATTGTTCCAGGTAACGATGATGCCATCCGGGCTATCCGACTGATGAGTTCAAGAATAGCTGATGCATGTATTGAAGGTCGTCAGCGTATGGAAGAAAGGCTTAGCGCCGAGGCGGACAAAGAGGTGGAAGAACAAGAGGCAGTAGTGGCAGAGGCCACGGAAACAGGGGTGACATCTGATGGTGCTCAAGGGCCTGTTGTTGAGATTATCAGGAGGAACCCTCCCAAAGCCGCTGATGATTCGGGTGCAGCCGCAACGGATGTAAAAGAGGGGGCATAATGGCTGAGATTAATGCGCAAATGGTTAAGGAACTTCGTGCCAGAACCAATGCTGGTATTTTAGATTGTAAGGAAGCTTTACAGGGGGCTGATGGAGATATTGAAAAGGCTGTGGATTTGTTGCGCAAGAAAGGTTTGGCTACGGCCTTAAAGCGTGCCGGCCGGGAGACCTCTGAAGGTGTAGTAAACTCGTACATTCACGCCGGTGGAAAGCTTGGCGTTCTTGTGGAGGTAAACTGCGAGACTGATTTTGTAGCGAAGACAGACGAGTTTAAAGAGTTCGCCAGAAATTTAGCCATGCATATTGCTGCAACGAAACCCTTGGGCATTGAAAGAGAAGATATCAGCGAAGAGGTTGTTAAGCGGGAGGAAGAGATCTATCGACAACAAGCCCTTGACATGGGAAAACCAGAAAAGATCCTCGACAAAGTCATGCAAGGTAAGATGGATAAATTCTATAAAGAAGCGTGTCTAATGGAGCAGGTCTACGTCAAGAATACAGATATTACAATAAAAGACTTGTTGCATGAGATGGTTACAAAGACTGGCGAAAACATTTCTGTGAGGCGATTTGTTTGCTATCAATTGGGAGGAGAATAACGAGAAGCGGTTTACTAGTGACCAATATGCCGATGCCTAAATATAAGAGAGTTATGGTGAAGCTCAGTGGGGAAGCCTTGATGGGTGAGCGAGGTTTTGGCATAAGCCCTGAGATGTTGGATTACCTTTCCGAGGAGTTACGATCGGTTTACGATCTTGGCGTACAGCTTGCTCTGGTTATTGGGGGAGGAAATATTTTTCGAGGGGTAGCTGCTTCCTCATACGGCATGGATCGGGCATCGGCTGATCACATTGGAATGTTGGCCACAGTTATTAATAGTATTGCCCTTCAAGATGCCCTTGAAAAAAAAGGTATTGAGACCAGGGTGCAGACGGCTATTGAGATGTCTGCCATAGCTGAACCTTACATCATGAGGAGGGCGATTCGTCATCTAGAAAAGGGGCGAGCCGTGATTCTCGCTGCAGGCACTGGAAATCCATATTTTACTACAGATACGGCGGCAGCACTCAGGGCCCAGGAGGTTCGTGCAGAGATTCTCTTGAAGGGTACAAAGGTCGACGGGGTTTATGATGCCGATCCTGTGGTTAACAAGAATGCAAAGAAGCTTAAACATCTTAGCTATCTTGATGTGCTGAAACGCCGGCTGAAGGTGATGGATTCAACTGCCATTTCCTTGGCTATGGAGAACAATCTTCCTTTAATTGTCTTTAAATTGAAGGTGAAAGGAAACCTTATGCGGGCGGTTTGTGGTGAAGATGTGGGAACCTGTATAAAGGAGACCTCAGACGGTGATTGATTCAGTTTACGATGACACAAAGGAGCGGATGGATACAGCCATCAAGAGCCTTAAGAGTGAGTTTCAGAAGATCAGAACGGGGCGGGCTTCGCTTGCATTGTTCGAGAATATTCGGGTGAATTATTACGGTACTACCACGCCATTGCAACAAATGGCCTCTTTATCTATTCCAGAGAGCAGACTTGTTCTCATTCAACCATGGGACAAAACGGTTATCAAAGAAATCGAAAAGGAGATACTTAAGTCTGAGTTGGGGCTTACCCCAATGAATGACGGAAATGTGATACGTATTGCCATACCACCTCTTACTGAAGATCGCCGAAAAGAGTTAGTAAAACAAGTGGCCAAGATTACTGAAGATTTCAAGGTATCAGTTCGTAATATCCGCCGAGATGCCAATGATTTTCTAAAGAGCATGAAAAAGGACGGAGAGATTGCTGAGGATGATTTTTTTAAGGCAGAGGAGCATATCCAAAAGATTACAGATGAACATATCGAATTAATTGATAAGGTCTACCAGGGAAAAGAGAAAGAGATCCTTGAATTCTAGCGATTTTTCCCTAAATCCCGAATCCCTTCCCAAACACGTTGCCATCATCATGGACGGAAATGGCCGCTGGGCCAAGAAACGCGCCCTTAATCGAATTAGAGGTCATAGGGAAGGAACTGAGTCCGTTCGGGATATTGTGCAAGTAAGTCGTGAGGTAGGGGTTAAGTTTTTGACCCTTTATGCGTTTTCTACTGAGAACTGGAAACGCCCTTCCATGGAAGTCGCAGCCCTCATGAAACTACTGAAAAACTTCCTGAAGTCGGAATTGTCCGAGATGATGGAAAATTCGATTTGCTTGAATGCAATTGGGGATATCAAGAAGCTTCCCTACGATGTTCTTGATGTACTGAGCGAAGTCATGGATGCAACCCGACAAAACCAAGGAATGATCTTAAACCTGGCTTTAAGCTATGGTAGTCGCCATGAACTCGTAAGGGCTGCCAGGCATATTGCCAATCAGGTCAAGGAGGGGCAACTTGAACCTGATGAAATAACAGAAGAGCTTCTTTCTAGTAATCTTTATACTCATAATATGCCGGATCCGGACGTTTTGATTCGGACGAGCGGTGAGATGCGGGTCAGCAATTTTTTGCTTTGGCAGATTGCATATAGTGAGATCTTTGTTACGAAAACATTGTGGCCGGACTTTAGAAGAGAAGAATTCATCCAAATCCTTTCTGATTATCAGAAACGGGAGCGAAGATTTGGGTTGACTGGTGCATAAGGGGTCTGCTCTTGACTCTTACTATGATGCTAGAGACATACCTATACGAGTCTGTCAAGCCGTTATGCCGATTATGAGCGAAGCGTAACTGAGGCAAAATCCGGGGCCGGGGTTGTGGGTACTACACACATAAAACGCGTGTTGACTTCTGCGGTGGCAATTCCTCTCTTAGTCCTGGTGATAATGAAAGGTGGAAAGCTCGGCTTTGCCTTTTTAGTTGGCCTAGCATCAGTCTTAGGCCTTCTAGAATACTATGCTTTCTTTTTTCGCAAGGGTTTCAAGGGCCTGGTCGGCCTAAAGGCGCTTGGGGTAGTCCTTTGTCTGAGTGCTGTTGCGTCTTTTTATAACTATGATATTCAGGCCGGCATGGTTGTCTTGGTGCCGGCTTTTTTTTCGGCGGCCTTTATCTGCCTCGGTGGCTGTGAATTGCACGGCTCAAAGGCATCGCTGTTGTCTACACTGGTTACAGGTTTTGTTTATATACCTTTTTTGCTCGGCCATTTAGTCCTAATCCGTGGCTGGGATAGGGGAATTGTTTGGACTTTTTTCTTGCTTACCGTGGTCTTTGCCGGGGATACGGCAGCCTACTACATTGGAAGCGCTATCGGGCGTCACAAACTTTGTCCGGCAATAAGCCCCGGGAAGACAGTGGAAGGGGCGTGTGGAGGGCTCATCGCCAATGTTTTGATTGGTGTCTGGTTTAAGGCAAGCTGGCTTTCAGAACTTTCTTGGCCCGTGGTCATAGGTTTGGTAATATTTATGGGGATTTTTGGGCAGATTGGCGATCTGTTTGAATCTATGCTGAAGAGATCAGTAGATCAAAAAGATTCCGGAGGGCTTCTTCCGGGACATGGCGGGGTACTCGATCGCATCGATGGTTTAATTTTTGCAACTCCAGTGCTCTACTATTTTAAAACGTTCTTTTTGGGAGCATGAAAAGACTTTCCATATTAGGTTCTACAGGTTCTATCGGTAGGAATGTTTTGCGGGTTGTGGAGCAGTTTCCGGATCAATTTGCCGTTGTTGCACTGGCAGGTGGTCGAAATGTGGACTTATTGTGCGAGCAGATAAAGCGGTTTTCTCCTGAAGTTGCGGTGGTGCAGGATGGCAATTTGGCCAAGGAGGTTAAAAAGCGGTTTCCACTTAGAAAGAGTTTAGAGGTCCTCTCTGGAACGGAGGGGTATATAATGGCAGCAACCCTAGATGCGGTAGATCTTGTCGTTTCTGCCATGGTGGGTTCCGCAGGACTGCTGCCTACACTGGAGGCCATAAAAAACGGCAACCCCGTTGCTCTTGCAAACAAAGAGAGTCTTGTCATGGCCGGGAAGCTCTTGACACAGACAGCACGCGACAAGGGTGTAGCGATCATCCCGATAGACAGCGAGCACAGCGCGATTTTTCAATGCCTTCAAGGACATCGAAAAAAGGATTTAAGGCAAATAATCCTTACTGCTTCCGGTGGGCCGTTTTTGGAAAGGTCCGACGAGGACATTAGTGAGATTACCGCAGAGTCGGCTCTTTGTCATCCCACATGGGATATGGGGCCCAAGATTACTATAGATTCGGCAACGCTTATGAATAAGGGCCTTGAGGTCATAGAGGCAAAATGGCTTTTTGACGTACCCTTGGAACGTATTAAAGTGGTTGTCCATCCGGAAAGCGTGATTCATTCCATGGTTGTCTACCATGATGGTTCTATTATAGCCCAACTGGGGCTGCCCGATATGAGGGTTCCAATTGCCTATGCCCTGAGCTATCCTGGACGGCTTGCCTTAGGAGTGTCATCACCCGATTTTTGTAAACTTGGAGCCTTAAACTTTCAAGAGCCTGACCTGACAAGGTTTCCCTGTTTATCGCTTGCTTTTGAGGCGTGCAAGCTTGGAGGAACCTATCCGGTTGTGCTGAACGCTGCAAACGAAGTGGCAGTACGAGCCTTTCTTAACCGTCGGGTGAACTTTAGTTACATTCCCAAGATTGTTCGAGAAACGCTGGACAAACACGAGCCGGTATCCGATCCAGAGCTTTCAGATATTTTGTGGGCAGACGATTGGGCCATACGAAGGGCCGAGGAAACTATATGAGTACCAGCATCATTTCGCTTATCGTTGTTTTAGGCATTCTGATTTTTGTGCATGAATTCGGTCATTTTCTCTTGGCAAAAGCCATGGGCGTTGGTGTGGAGAAGTTTTCTCTGGGGTTCGGGCCAAGAATCCTAGGGAAGAAATTTGGCATGACCGATTATAGGATTTCGGCAATACCTCTCGGGGGATACGTGAAGATGGTAGGAGAAGCCCCGGATTCAGAGATTGACGAGTCGATGATCCATCTGTCCTTTTCCCACAAAAGCGTTTTTAAGCGAATCGTGATTGTCTTGGCCGGTCCGGCCTTTAATCTCCTTTTGTCAGTGGTAATATTTTTTGGTTTCTTTCAGGTTTCCGGACTTCCCATCATGAAGGCTGAAGTCGGCACTGTGCAAGAAGGTATGCCTGCCGAAAAGGCAGGAGTCAAAGCTGGTGATCAGGTTATTTCCGTGGATGGGGTTTCTGTAACAAACTGGGAGGAAATGGCAGAGCTAATTGGAGACAAGAGCGGACAACGGCTGAAGATCGAACTTCTGCGAGATAATCACATCATGTCTTTTGATGTTACTCCCAAACAGGTTGAGTCCAAGAATATATTCGGCGAAAAAGTAGACAAGTTCGTTATAGGGATAACCGCTTCGGGCGCCTTTAGTGTGGAGCAACTCAATCCTATTGAGGCCTTGGGTGAAGGGGTAGTACAGACCTGGCGGATTATCGAACTTACCGTATTGTCTGTTGGGAAAATCATCTCCGGTAGTCTGTCAGTCAAGACACTTGGCGGCCCGATAATGATTGCCCAGCTAGCAGGAGAACATGCCAGGGCCGGTATAACAGAATTCATCTTTTTCATAGCCCTTTTAAGTGTCAACCTTGGTATCCTAAACTTACTGCCTATCCCCGTGCTGGATGGCGGACATCTTGTCTTTTTCTTGATTGAAGCCGTAAGCGGACGGCCCGTGAACCTCAAAATGCGAGAAATGGCACAACAAGTCGGCATCTTTGTCCTTATCCTCTTAATGGTTTTTGTATTCTATAACGACATTTCACGAGTCCTTTTTGACTAGTGCCTGTCCATAAATGGTGATTTTTGGCCAAGGACAAGGCCGAAACGATTTTGCAATCGCAGGCGTAGCAAGGCTACGTCGAGGATTGCAAAGAAGCGAGAACGCAGGCATGGGCCGAAAGGCGCCGTTTATGGATGGGCACTAACTAGCAGACATGAATCTTCACCTGATTAGAGTCATTGACAGATGGGTTGGAATCCCCGCCTGTTTTTTCCTCTCTCTGGTACACAGGCTTGTAAAACGTTTCCAAAGTGATGCGAAGCCTCGATCCGGCAAGGGGAAATTACCGGCTAAGTTCCTCTTTATAGAGCTTTCTGAGATGGGAAGTGCCATACTTGCCTATCCTGCCATGAGGTATGTGCTGAGCCAATACCCTGGTTCAAAGCTTTATTTTCTGACCTTCAGACAAAACCGTTTTTCAGTCGATGTCCTCGATGTTATCCCCCGCGGGCGTGTGATTACCATTGATGTCGAAGGCCCGCTTCGTTTTATAATTACTACCTTTAAGGCCCTTAAGGCGATTCGTAAAGAGAATATCGATGTGGTTTTTGACATGGAACTCTTTTCTCGTTTTTCATCGCTGATAAGTGGTCTTTCTGGAATTGGCGTACGAGCAGGTTATGGAAAATATCATGAAGAGGGGCTCTATCGCGGAAGTTTTATGACCCACAAAGTGTTTTATAACTGCCACCAGCATATGGCAAAAAACTTCCTGGCCTTGGTGAAGGCTATTGAGCGACAGGGTGAGCATCCACTGGTAAAAGAGAAGATTTCTGGAAAGGACCTAGTGAGACCGTGCTACAAGTCATCCGAGAAGGACCTTGAAATCCTGCGGAAGCGCTTGGCCGACATAAACCCGGTTGCACTTAGTGCCAAACACCTGGTCCTCTTTAATCCCAGCGCCGGCGAACTATTACCGATACGTGCCTGGCCTGTTGAAAACTATGTGAGACTGGCCGAAAAGATTGTGGAGCGCTTCGATGTTGCCGTCATCTTGCTGGGACTCAAAGAGGCATCGCATGCAGCAGCAACGATCCTTGATCAGGTAGGCTCCGAACAGTGTATAGATTTTACGGGCCATAGTTCGTTTAAAGATCTTATGGATCTCCTAAATCTTGCCGATGTATTAGTGACGCCAGATAGCGGTCCCGCCCATTTTGCCGTCCTTACCCCTATTAAGAATATTGTCCTTTTCGGGCCGGAAACCCCCGAGCTTTACGCCCCCCTTGGATCAAATACCACATGCTTCTTTGCAGGGCTTTCTTGTAGCCCGTGCCTTTCTGCTTATAATCACAGAAATACGAGCTGTACTGATCCCAAGTGCATGAAGGCAATAACGGTAAATGAAGTCTTTGACACAGTTTCAGCATCATTAAATGGGATGTGACCGTTTACGGGTTCAAAGGTTCAGAAATTCAAAGGCTGGATTCTCATCACCGTACTTCATTTGTGAACGCTTACAATGAAAGATACCCTTTCAAAACTTGTTGATGAATATTTCGACTATACTGCCAGGCGCTTTCCCGTTATGTGCGCAAGTGACGAATTTCATTTCATGCCAAGGGCGCAGGCTGCGAGCCTGTATTATGACCGACTCGATGATCTTTCTCCTGACGGCATAGAGGAATCTGTCTTTCAGTTGAAAGAGTTTCAAAAAAGATGTGATATTGTCTCCCGTCATGAAAAAGACCTGGAAAGACTTATTGACCTTGAAATACTCAAGGCCAATATTGCCGGTATCCTAATAGAGTTTGAGACAAAGGCCTCGTGGCGTTATAATCCTTTGCTCTATCTGAAAATTGCCTTTATTGGTCTTGACCATGCCTTGACAAAGCCTGCTTCGGGAAAGGAAGAGCGGACGGAAAGGACATCTGCCCGCCTTAATGCCATGCCGAAGCTCTTTTCGCAGGCTGGAGAAAACATCGACACCATACCTGAGAGATATCAGCAGGCAGGCCTTGCGATGATTAGCGATTGTAAGGCCTATATTGAACAGATCGGCAGGTGGTTGTCAGGCGAAAAGACGGGTTCCTGCCTAGTAACAGATCTCGGTAAGGTTCTCTTTCCTTTAATCTCTTTAGAAAAGCGATTGCACGGTCTCGCTCCTATTCCAAACAACCAATTTCAGGTTATCTCGACACTTGAGACTACGGTAAAGGATCATTTCCTTTCCGCAAGGGATCTTGATGAAGTCTTTCAGATTGGACGGCAGGAATGGCGGGACTGCCTTGAAGATCTGGAAAAGGTTCAGTCAGAGATTGATCCAAGCAGTGATCCAGATAGGACCTGGCAAGAATTGTATCATGGGTATAATCCAACAGAAGTTAGCGATTTGGACACCTTGTCCTTATACAAAGAGGAAGCAGATAGATTGACCTCCTTTTTTGCACAGCGCGGCCTTGGTAGCCCTGATTCAGGCCGGCGGCTAAAGGTCGTTGAAACACCACTCTATCTTAGCTCAGTTCGAGGTTCTGCCTCTTTCAGTGCGGCGTTTAGTGCTGATTGCAGCGAAGAGGATCTTTTCTATATCACCACTTCCGATCAAGGCAAAGACTTGGAAGCAGGAAGGGATCTTAAAAAGAGGCTTCATCGTGAGTACAAGTTTCTTGCCGCCCACGAAACCGTTCCTGGCCATCATCTATTGGACTCTGTTCGAAGGTCATTGAAAAACCCCGTGCGGCGGCAAATTGAATCGCCCCTTTTCTATGAAGGTTGGGCCTATTATACCGAATCACTTCTTAGCGAGTATGGCTATGTTAAAAATCCTATCGAACGTTTGGTAGATCTCAAGCGAAGACTCTGGCGGGCCGCGCGATGTCAAGTCGATGTGGGATTAAATACTGGTAGACTTGCAAAGGGAATTGCTATAAAACTACTTGCAACGGCAGGGTTTTCCCGGAAGGAGGCCGAAGGCCAGGTTGAGCGTTTCAAATTGAATCCGGGATATCAGTTATGTTACACCCTTGGTCGCTATGAGATCATGCGGCTAAGAAGGCAATATACTAACAGGATGACTCTCGATCAGTTCCACAGGCGACTGCTGGAAGGAGGGGAGTTGCCGTTTCATCTTATTGAAAGAAGATTTGAGAAGGAGAAAATAAATTGAAAGGCTTTGTTGGATATCACTCTGAATGGAATCTGGGAAGCCCTGGCGGATGGGATTATCAGCGCATTACCCAAATCATTGGAAAAGCGGTTTGGGAAAGACTAAATAGAATACGTTCTATCGGTGTGGATGTTGATTTCGATGATCCCTTGTTGTTTCCCATAGACGGATTTGTCGAAATGCTCCTTAAGGCCCACAAAGCCATGGCCGGAAATGGGAGTCTTGTTGCCGTGGTGGCCGAAGAAGAGACACTGGAAAGTGTTACGGAAAACCAGAACCTCGCTAAGCGGCTTGATAGTGTGGAAGGAGTGTCCGGGGCATTGATGGCGCCCCATGAATTGGAGCTTAAAAGCGGTACAGTGTGTTGGAAGGGTCTACCCGTTTCCATCATCTTTATGGATTTTAATACCGATGTACTCCTTAGTCTTCACCGCAAGCAAAACCTTACTCCGCTTCTGCAGGCTGTTAGAGAAGGCAGAGTGATAAATCCCCGCGGCACCGAGCCGATAAACGTAAAGAGCATGTTTGAAGTATTAGGAGGCCCTAATGGCAACCGCTTTCATAAAGATATTGTTGAGCGGACTCCATGGACCCGCCAGTTTTACCCGCGGAGCACTCAAGGCCCGAAGGGAGAGGAGATCGATGATCTGATAGAGTGGACCCGTTTAAACTGGGATGACCTCGTACTCAAGCCTGAAAGAGGGTATTCCGGCAAAGGGGTTTGCGTTGGAAAGGTCAATTGTGATGTTGATGAAGCAATAGACTTGGCCTTTAAAGAGGGAAACTATATCGTACAGGAAAAGATACCACTGGAGTTGTGGGCCGAGGATATCCCTGTGCTCGATCTTGGAAAGGGAGAGCTTACACTCGAGCGGGTACAGACGGACTTTCGCTGTCTCGTGGGTCCTGGTGGACTATTCGGGTTCTTGAGCCGTTATGGCGGGGTGCCGACAAATGTTGGAAGCGGTGGAGGCGTTCAGCCTTTAGCCGTCCTTAGGGCAAACACTGATCCTGGAGAGGTCGTGGACCAGATAAACGAGACCATCCTTGGCATGCCTTTTGGGGATGTGCTCGAAGTGATTGAGATGCAAAAGGAGATGACCCTGGAGCACAGGTTTACCTACTTGCTTGGTCCCATAAAGATTGCCTTGCGTCCGCGCATAGTTACGAACAACCAGCTCGCGGCACTTAAGGACTACTGTGCTGACCTGTGGTCGGACTGCTTGAGCTTGGAGAAGATGTGGCTTGAAGGCGAGCTGGACGGCATTGTAAAGATTGAGGAAGAAGAGCTTGAAATCGCTCGATTGCAACCCTGGGGTGGATCACCGGCCATTATTGCATCAGACGGGTTGTTTTGTTTCAGATAGCTGTATTTTTTTATGCAACGTTGGGGATTATGAAGATTAGGGTGAGCACCGACTGGTGGAAAACCATGTTCGATGAGATCTATCTTCTTACGGACGCCCGTTCCGTATGTGATCCGGACATTACCAGTCGTGAAGTCGATCTTATCTGCAAACTCCTCTCAATCAAAGTTAAAAACAGCATTCTCGATTTGTGCGGTGGTCATGGGCGTCACAGCTTGGAATTATGTGCCCGCGGCTTTAACAAGTGTACCCTGCTTGACTATTCCGGTTATCTCCTAGATTGTGTCAAGGCGAAGGCGGCCGATCATAACTACCCAATCGAGCTTATTCAGGCAGATGCCAGAAGCACAGGGCTTGCCTCCGAGAGCTTTGACCATGTCATTATTATGGGAAATTCCCTGGGCTATATCGGAGAACGCGATGCTGACAGGCAAATCCTGACAGAGGCAAAGCGTGTATTGTGTCCAGGTGGCTGGTTTGTCGTTGATGTTGCTAATGGGACAAGGGTTAAGGAGTCTTTCAACCCAAGGGCATGGCATGAGATTGGCCAAGATATCGTTGTATGCCGGGAACGCTCAATAGAAGGTGATAGCCTGTGTGCCAGGGAGATGGTTCTGAGTAAGAAAGACGGGATAATACGAGATTGTAGCTACGGCATTCGTCTTTATGAACCGCAGGGCCTTGAGATGCTAATGAAAGAGACTGGGTTTCGGCAAATCAAGATCCATACCGACTTTTCTCCCCACAACGGCGAGGGCGACTATGGCTTTATGAACCATAGGATGCTAGGGGTTGGACGGAAACTAAAAAAAATAGGTGAGCCACAAGAATAGACTGTCTGAAGGTTTGTTAATCAGGTTTGTATCCGGAAGCTTATAACCACCATATTCTGAACCTTTCTTCCCGTAGAACAAGTTACCGCCGAATGTCATCTGAACATCCTGAATGATGTCCCAGGTGGCTCGGGGTTGAAGTATGCCCGAGGGATCCTCCAGGTTGTTGATCACAGTAAGAAAGAGATTGAACAAGGGATGAAGTTCTGCCCTGATATGGCCGCCAAGGTAACTTCGTCCCAGGGTAAACAACTCTCCCCTGGCCAGTCGTTGAGAAACTGCCGCATTGGCAAATGATTGTGTATAGTCATCATCGCCAAGGCCATTTAAGAAAAACTCGACAAATCCATATAGGTTCTTGCCCCACAAGACCCAGGAATAATCTACATTGGCGATTAACGACAGGTAGTCGTTATCGCCCTTGAGGAAGGTCCAGGTTGTGTCGATGCGCCAGGCGGCATTGCCAAGATATCCACTGCTTCCGATGCCGATCACTTCGTCTTCATAATGTCTGGCAGCCATGATATCAAGCTCTGTGGTGTTCACGGAAAAGTGGACTTTTCCGGCAAGGGAGCTTTTATCAGCTTCGAGATTACCATTTGATGAGTTGCGCCTTGGTATACAGAGGAACTGGAGGTCAGAGAACATATCCGGAGAATATTGGACATAGACTATGTCGTCGCCCAGCTTATAGTCTCGCTCAATCTCGGTTGGCGAAAAAGGGTTAAACAGATCCATGGGGTTAAAAAGAAGTCCGTTACCCCAGGTTACTGCCTGCCTGCCGATGCGTATGATATACTGCTCTTGTGTTAAGGTCAAAGAAAGCCTGTCTAGGCGATGATAGACAATGCTGTCGTTATTTTCCTCAAGGGTGCTTGTTAAATCCATAAAGCGTCGTTTATCGTTAACGGGACTAGTAAGCGCCGGGGTGTCATTGAAAATCCCAGGAAACAGCCTCTTTAACTTACTTGTCTTTCTCCTGGTATCTCCCCCGAAAACAATGGCCTCATAATGAGCGTCAAGATATACGGAATCGCCCAGAAAGATCTGACCCTTTAGCCTGGCTTCGGTGCCGGCGTCATAATAGGTGCCTGTGCCGACGTTGTGATAAAAGGACTCATCATCGGGCCACGAGGCGGAACCTTGAACCTTGAGGTGCCCGCCCAATTCGGTCTTAAACTTTTTATGCCGTGGAGCAATGGTTTGAGATGTCTGTGCGCCAACCTTGGCGGAGAGGATAGGGCAGATTAATAGTTGGAGTAGGAGAATTGTTTTCAGGATATTACGGAGCATCCGTATTTTCTTCCCCCTGGTCGTTTGCGACCTGGCCGTCTCTTATCTGAATCAATCGGCGGGCGTGATCCATAACCATGTGGTCATGAGTGGAAAAGAGAAAGGTAACGTTCCTTTTCTCATTCATCTCTTTCATGATCTTCAATAAGGCAAGGCCGGTGCCTGAATCGAGGTTGGCTGTGGGCTCATCCGCCAAAACTATTGATGGGTTTGATACAAGGGCCCGGGCGACAGCCACCCTCTGCTGTTGTCCACCGGAAAGCTCTGCTGGACGTCGGGAGTATTTTCCTTCGAGTCCAACATCATCCAGAATAGCTTTGGCCCGCTCTTTACGCTCAATTGCATCCACGCCCTGCAAGAGCATGACATATTCAACGTTTTCCAAGGCGGACAAGACCGGAATTAGATTATATGCCTGGAATACAAAACCCACCTTATGCAAACGGAGGTTTGCCAACTCAGACTGGTTCATTTTGCTCAGGTAGTTTCCATCTAAAATAACCTCGCCGGCATCAGGTGAGTCCAGGCCACCAATGATATTAAGGATAGTCGTCTTGCCTGACCCCGAAGGACCAGCCAAGGCGACAAAGCTTCCCTTTGTTATTAAGAGGCTTATGCCTCTTACGGCTTGAACCCCAACATTTCCTTGCTGATAGGTTTTTGCGATGTTCTTGCACTCTACGATGTACATATTTTGCTCCCAACCGCCCCACCAACTCACTATGTGTGCGTCATCGCCTGCAGGGGGGTGAATCTGGCGGCTTTGATAGCAGGGTAAAGGCTTACCAAAAGCCCCAAGACAAATACTACGAGATTGGCGGTGATCATGTCTTTTGCGTAAAATGCCGGATAGATTATGTGCGACATACCGACAAATTCCATTCCTTTCGCCAGTGAAGAAAGATCAATACCGTTTGATGACAGGGCAGAAACAGTCCAAAGGCCTATACCGTTTCCGATGGTTATACCGATAACCAGAAGAAAAAAGGATTCCGTGAGCACTTGCCTTACGATCCACCACGGTTTCATGCCCAAGGCCTTAAGAAGGCCGAACTCTCGCATTCTTTCAAATACGGCCATAAGCGTGGTATTTACAATGCCGAAGCCCATGGCGATAAATACAACCAGAAACCACAAGAAGATAAATCCGTCATACATACCCAAGACCGCTGTAACCAGTGGCAAAAGCTCTTGCCATGTATGGACTTCATAATCGCTGGACAAAAGTGCGCTACGAAGGCCATAAGCCACGGTATTAGCCTCTTTGTAGGAAGAAAGTCTTATCGAGATCTCGGAGATTTCCTTGTTGAGCCCCAGCATCTCTTGCGCCGCAGATATAGTTACAAAGGCAAATCGCTTCTCAGTGGCCTCCATTTCTGCTGTAAAGATTCCAACGATGCGAAAGGCCCTGGAAGCTATCTCCTGATCTTTATCTTGTGACATAAGGACCAGCTTTTTGCCCAATTCTGTTTCAAAATCTTCCGCCAAAACCTTGCCTATGACAATGCCAAGTGCATCATTTGGCTTAAGATAGCGTCCCTGACTGATCGCCTCACCGATGAACGAGATCCTGGCCTCGCTTAATGGGTGGATTCCTACGAGGGTAAGACCACTGGAGTGGCGGGCATTACTGGCAACGGCGTTGACCCTGACTCTGGAGGTCCAAAGCGCATCCGCCGGAAGGACGTCTCTCATAACCTTTTCTATAACACTTGGTTTAGCCATACTATTTTCAATAACCGGGTCACTTCTATATCCCTTGTGGTGAATCTGTACATGTCCGGTAAGGGTGGCAATGCCGTTTCTTACCATCTGATCGGAGATACCCCGCATCAAGGCGCCCAAAAAGGCCATACTCCACACCCCGATAATGACCGCGATAAGAATAACCGCTGTCCGTCTGGGAGCTCGCCAGATATTTCGCCATGCCAGCTTGAAATACATAATTTATATTATTAGGGTTAAAGGCGAAAGCCGCAATCCTTATCTTATCACCTTACATAATTACACGGCCAACATTGCCTCTACCGGGCGAAGACGCTTTACACTAAAGGACGGATATAATGCGGTCAGAAGTGTTATGATCGACACTATGCCTGCTCCTATGGATACGGAAAGGCAAGAAAGCTGTGGGTATATACGTTCAGGGAGTCCATATTGACGCAACAATTCGGATGCGCCGGAGATTGCTATTCCATGGACCTGGAAATACCATGTGATCAGGCTTCCCGCGACAATGCCAACGAGAATGCCCAGCATGGTAATGCTTGCTGATTCGAGCAATAAGCACTTTGTTAGACGCCCAGGGGTGGTCCCTATGGCCATAAGGACTCCAAACTCTCTCGTTCGTTCAAAGATCGCCATCAGGAAGGTGTTCAGGATACTGAAGGCCACCACAATGATCAAAATAATATAGAAGACAAATCCACTGACAAGATCCATTTTTATTGCTTCTATTAAGCCCGGCATGAGTTCGGTCCAATCCAGGACTGAAAGCCCGTTCATGTCGCTTTGGTTCTTGAGGGCCGCCTTAACGCTTCTTTTTATTTGGGGAATATGATCGAGGGATTCGCCAAAAACCACTACGTTGTGAACAGCTCCGGCCATGGTGTAGACTTGTTGAAAAAACAAAAGAGGGATGTGGATGGTTTGCCGGTCAAACTCATCTTGTCCGGATGAAAAAATGCCTTTTACCTTAACCACCGTGGCTGCAATAGAGCCATCGCGGCCCTGGCCGAGCAGAACTAATTCATCACCTAGATCTACCCGCAAGTTTTTGGCAAGAAGTCTTCCTACTAGGGCTTGATTCGTGTCATCTGCGGAAAGATAGCTTCCCTTGCGGATCAAATTCTTAAGGGATGAAACGCTTGCTTCGCGGGGAGGATCAATCCCGCTTACAAGTGCCCCATAGGTTCGTTTTTCGGAAGAGACCATGGAAAAGGCATTGGCCCGAAATGTATAGGCCGCCACACCCGGAGTATTTTCCAATACACGGCCCACGGCCTTTGGGCTATTTACCGTCAGGCGGATATTCTTTTTGTCCCGGTATTCCTTTGCCTGTATCTGTAGATGTCCGGTGTGGAGCTTGACGGCAGAGTTTATCATGGTCTCATAGGAACCCAACTGCCATGACAACATAAAGACCAGGGTAGTCGTGGCAAATGCGATAGCCAAGATAGTGAGGATGGAGCGTCTTGGGTTTCGCCATATATTCCGCCAGGCCATTTTGACATCCACGGACAAAGGTTTTTTCTACCTCCTGAGAGTTCTTAGGGCTCGCGCAAAAATAACTTCACATTTTGGCATCTCAGCTTCAGCCCATCTTTGACCGATGCCTCATTCGCAAAATCCTCGAAATAGCTTGCTATGTCTGTTGTTTTGCTCAATTGGATCGGCCAAATCTGAACCAAATCTTAGTGCCAACTCTGCAAACTTATTCTTGCACGAGCCCTTAGTGAACTTTGTGTGAAGAGATGATCCGGCAGATCCTCTTTAAATTCAAGTTCTCGATATTCTAAAAGCGTATAGGAGTTGGCCTTGTCGGCCTTTTGCATCTTCCACAGCTTTGGAAAGAGTCGGCCTCCCAGCATTTGTATCTGCTCGCTTGTCATCGACTTTACCAGCTTTAGGTCTTCATCATAGAATTCCTGGCCCAGGAGAATATGGTCCTCTCTTATTGTCAGCAGCTGCATGCCCCACACGACGGGTGCCCTCGGTTTCGGGATGGACTTTACTATGTAAACCTTCATTGGGCCATCTGTTTTGGTTGCTTCAATCGTGTGGGTATAATCCTTAAGGATGGTATCGGATTTGGCTAGGTCGTTGTTGGAGAAATCCGATCCCATCCAGGACTGGGACATCATCGAGGGCGGAAGCTTTATAACCCGGTTGACCTTGGGATTATAAGTCCACATCTTGTGGCCTCTCTTGAGCGTGCCGTTGCCTTTGTCCTTTGGCGGGGCGGTTATGAAGAAAAGGCTTGTTTCCCGTCCTTTGGTCCAGGCCTTGATGCTCATGGTTCGCTCCCAGTTGGGACGATGAATAGTCATATCCACGACGGCAAAGGAGGCGTTGCCACGGTAGTAATCTACTGCCGCTTTTACCATAGCTCCGGCATCTCCAGCCTGTAGATTCGTGCTGAGGGAAACAAGGACAGACATGCTCAAGCCAAGTATCACGACAATTTGTCTGGGCGTATTCCGCAAAATCTCGATGCAGTTCATCTTTCAGTGACCACTGAAATGGGAGTTCGATTGACAAGCGAATATGCCTAATATAAGTATATTCACCAGGTTCTGATCTTTAATTCCGATTGTTTTTTCACCGGACGAGCCGGAACCAAAAAGGTTATTCGGTCGAAAACAGCGAATATCGAATTTAGCATTGGGGGGCTGGTTATGTCAAAGACAAAAGTGTTGGACGAAACCCTGTGCGATGTCTTACGCCGAGGGCGCAATTTTCTCCTCAGGAAACATATAGAGAGGTAGCCATGCAACTTGATATGCACTTTTATGCGGTTTACGCCTTGGCCCGTGCGGCCGGGATAAAGGCAGAGGCGGCGGCCATCGTTGCTCATGCCTCTCAGTTTGTTGACGATGCCCTGGAAGATGAGGCGATTGTCCTTGAAGATGAAAGGGGGATTATTCCTACCATGACATCGCATCGGCCCATAGATTATCAAAACACCATCCCCGGAGATCAGTGGAAGGTATGGGTTCCTTTTCATTTTCTTCCCGGCAATGATGATGGGGCAAATACGTTTGTGGAGAAAATGGTCTGTCGCAAGGACAGCCCTGCCGCAAGGCGGATACTTGACTATGCTCTTGGCCTTAAGTCAGAGGCCTTTGGGCTGCATCTTGGAGGGATCAGCGCACACGTATACGCAGATACCTTTTCTCACTATGGATTTGTTGGGCTTAGCAGGCAGTGGAACAAAGTGGAGAGCAATTCGATTAAGGCGAATGTGGAGTCTTCATCCATATTCAACTATATCAAAACGAAGTATGAAACCTTTAAAACAAGGGTGGCCGGCGTGTTCGCGGAGACTGTCCCGGTTGGCCACGGGGCAGTTGCGACATATCCTGATCGGCCCTATTTGAACTGGGAGTACACATATGAGAGCGGTGAGACAGTAGAGCGAAACAATGTAGAAGACTATATGGAGGCATGCGTTGGACTTCACCGCTTTTTTGGAGAGCTTGTAGAGAACAATTCTTCTCACGGGGATCCGGACGGAGCTATGTCTTGGGATACGATCTCAGATAGGATACGTAATATCGTGAAGCAAGAAGCCCCACTGGAAGAGCGTATTAAGTTATGGCAGGATGCCATATCGTCGGATGAATTGTTTGAAGCAACAGACCGCGACAAGGCCGTAAGCTATTCTGAAACGGCATGGCGGTCTGCCCGCATTGTGTATCACTTTTCTCGAGGTGGAACAGTGGATGATTGCAATGGTTGTCTTTTCATCCGTGCAGCCTGGAGGTATAGACACTATGTGCTCCAAGAGCTGTTGCCGAGTATTGGTGTGATTATTTAGAATGAAGATAAACTGCCATTGCCATATCTTTAGCCTCGATTGTGTTCCGCTGGAGTTCCGCAAACGCTTCTTGCTGGACATCCAGAATCCCCTTCACAAACTGATCCGCAGATTCCTTAAACATTTGTTACCCGGAGATTCCAAACTGAAAGACTGGCTTGGCGTTGTTGATATGTCTATCTTTGAAATTGCACAGAAACTGGTCTCTGAAATGGATGAGGCCGGTATAGACATTTCAACGCCCCTTATGATGGATATGGCCTATTGCAAAAAATTCGGAGGCAGCACAAAGAGATTTGAAGATCAAATGGCAGAAACACTTAAAGCCGTTGAATCTATAAACAGACAGTACAATCGAATTCGCATGCTTCCCTTTATTGCAGCGGACCCGAACAGAGAAAATGTGGTAGACTTGGTAAGAGATGCCTTGAATGGTGGCGTATTTAGAGGAGTAAAGATCTATCCTGTCATGGGATTTACTCCTGATGACAAAAGACTTTATCCCATATATGAGTATTGTGTTCAAAAGAATATCCCCATTACAGCACATTGCGAAAATGGCGGCATACCCGGGCTTTCAGAATTCTACTATCTTGCAGATCCGAAATACTGGGGCGAGGTATTAAGAGAGTTTCCGACACTTACCTTGAACCTGGCCCATAATGATCGTACCGGGTCATCATGGCAACCGAAGATTATGCAACTGATCATCGATTATCCGAATGTGTATACGGATATCTCATATGATACCGAGATGTGGATTATGCCGAGGAGATATTTCAAGGGTATAAAGCGGATGCTGCAAACACCAAAGGTCCAAGACAGGGTGCTCTATGGCACAGACTGGTATATGGGAAGATATCTCTGGACAGAGGCATCATACTTGAGGTGGTTTTCACAGTATTCAAAGAAAATCTTTTGGTGCAGGGTGAAGTTTACCGAGGGCGAAATGGATAGGCTGACAGACTATAATCCAAGGGCATTTCTCGGGCTCAGGGAGGAGGTCAAATAGGGGACGTTGCTCACTAATTGTACTTATTGAAGGAGCTGGTCAACCCGGCGAGCAATGCCCCTCTTTTCCCCGCAGCAGTTGTAGACTCAATTTTACGAAGGAATCTTTTGTATAATTTGTAAACAACGTCCCCTAAGTTCCCGTCCCCTAAGTTCCCTCTTATTTGTTTTTGATCAAGGGCAGGGATTAAGTGAACATACCGCACCATTTGATGCTTTGGTTTGCGTGTTGGATGGCGAAGTGGAAATTATGATTTCAGGAAACCCGTATGTTTTGAAAAAGGGTGAAATGATTATATTGCCGGTTAATGAACTCCATTCTCTAAAAGCTGTCAAGAAATTCAAAATGATGCTTACCATGATCAGATCATAGCAGGGAATGAATTTACACACTATGGCGATTTTGCTATGAAGAAAGCACCAAAAAGAAAGAGACAATCCCAAAGTGGAAATCTGAAGGGTGTCCCCATTCTTGCACAATCACGGTTTACTTTCATTATCTGTAAACCTCCTTTTTGAAGAGAGAAAATTTGACCGAAAACTAGCAAATGGGCATGCGGAACTGGTTTTTGGGAAAAGTGCCGCATAATTCAGATTAAAAGAACCAATTAGCTTGCTTTCTGCTAAAAGGAAGGTTATTGTTCACACAATCAATTAAGCTCCACCTTTAATTGGCGGGGCGGTTTCGTTCTGAAGGGCTAAACTTTTTGTCAAAGTGGCATCCTCCAGTTTGTAACGTTGAAAAATTCTAAGAAAGGAGGATGTTATCATGGCAAATGGAA
>RCNB010000844.1_pt1 | contig 37186 bp, 27 predicted proteins | sample 2041321 | NCBI WGS metagenome assembly RCNB01 (sample SAMN09708232, study PRJNA481090) | Marine sediment metagenome, whole genome shotgun sequencing project.
TGAACGCCATACTGGTAATAACAGTAAGCGATAAAGGACCCTTTCCCCACACCTTTTGCCCTATTCTCGGGATAATTGAGTTTAGTTTTTTCTAGCGCATTTTTGTAGTCTTGCTGTACAGTTTTCATAAAAGGCATATCCTGCCCATCAATTTTCATTACAGGTTCTAACCTGCGCATCTGTCTTGGAGCTCTAGCTTGTGCTTCAGGTACCCTGGCCCTGCTTGGTCTATCTTCAGGAGTACCAGCACTGTCTGACTGTTGGAGATTGAGAAATGTGTTCTCGCTCGAAAAATTCAAGACCATTGCAATATTGGGTTTAGAGATGAGAAATTTCACCAGGGCTTTAGATTCTTGTTCAGAGACAGGCCAGCGGCCAGTAGCCTTGATAAAATATTCGAAGTCATGAGGGAAATTACGATTGAGTTCAACGCCTCCGGGGGGATCTTCATTGTATTCTCCATCTCCGTCATTATCCAATCCTTCTGTGTAAATTTTGTAAATTCCCTTTTCGCCCTTATTAGGATCTGCCCTGCGCATTAGACGGGGTTCAGCGGGATCTGGAATCCAGTTGCCAGCAGGATCTTTGACCCTCATCTGAGTGATCAGGCCATCTTTGTTGAGGTCGTCAAAACCATCCTCATCAATCAAATCATCCAGATCTTCATCAATAGAGCGTGCGTTCGCGCGCCGCTCATAACGGATGTCGGCAAAATAGTTTTGTGCAGCATCAGGATTGAGAAGAGGAGCCACATATACAGTTCTTTTTTCTAAAAGTTCGGCAATTTTTTCATCAGAGTTGTATTTTGTGAGAAGCTTTTTGATGAGCATAAAAGCGGCCTCAGTTCCTACATGATGAACACCTTCTAAATTGGCGGAAACAAATATTGCTGGTCTAGAATCTGGTTCTGGAGAGCCTTTTTTCTCTGCAGCAATACGGAGAATAAATAAGTCATTTTTTCCTGAGCTCTTGCCGATATTTATGAGTTTGGTGAGCTGTGGATGCTTTGAAGTCCAGGATTTGAGCAAGGTATTTAGTTCTTTAGGCTGGTGGTATTTGTCAAAAGTCATTTCTCCAGGCACAGCAAAAAGCAAAAGAGAAAAGCTCAAGAAAAGCCAGAGGGACCAAAAAAGATGTCGATTCATGTAATTCCTCCTTTTTAAAAATTGATTAAAAAAAATCAATATTTCCATTTTGATGTGTCTTCGCCTTCAGGGGCATTTTTAGTGATGTGCTCCGCGAATAATTTTATTAATTCTGTTCTTTCGGGGCCCCAACAGTGAGGCTTCCTATCTCCGTATTTAATGACCCCTGCATAATAGGGATTCTTCGTTTTTTCGAGGAAGTTTTCAAGCAGTCGAACCGCATTGTCTAAGTAATGAGTATCCATATCCCCTGTGTATACATGAAGTTTGCCAACGAGTTTGGGACCCAGCCATGACCAGTTTTTTTCAAGATAATAGCGCAGATCATAATGTTCTTTCCAGTATTCTGCTACAGAATGATCAATTTCACCTGTCAATTTATCAAAGAGAGGTTTCACATATCCATCTGAGCCTATCGGACCAAAAACTGCTTCAAATATGTCTATTTGTCTTCCTGATCGGTTTTTAGTCCCCACTACAAGTTCTATGTGGTTTGTCTGTTCAAAAGTCAATGTTACGATGCCGTCAATAGTCCGGTCACACGGGGTGGGAACCTTGAGCCAATTGAATTCTTTATAGTAGGCATTTTGATCTTTATAGATATTGACACATTGGAAGAAACGAAAGTCTACCGGATCGGGACAGAGAGTCCAGGTTCCCCCAAAAAAATCCGGGTGGAATATTTGCAGGGCTAGGGATTCCCAGCCACCGGTAGAACCTCCGGAAAGAATCCGTGTGTAGGGCTCGCGAATAATCCGGAAATAGTCTTCAACATAAGGAATAAGTTCGTTCATGATTGCATCCCCATAAGGACCGACATTAGGTGAATTCACCGCATAAGAGTCGTCATAATAGGGAGTGGGGTGTTGAAATGTTACGGCTATCATCCGGGGGCAATCATCTGAAATCCAATACTTATAAAATTCATAGCCTCTTCTAGCCCTGGGATTCTTCTCACCAGGATCTTTAGTACTAAAACCATTAGGAGCTCGAAGAGAGAAATGACCCTGAATATAATTCACAGGATAATATATATCAGGGTGGGTATCATAGCCTTTCGGCAATAATATTGTTGCTCCTAAATAGATTGGCTGCCCCCAGAATTCTGTGAGGATTTTGCTCTGGAATTTTATACGTTTTACCCAGTTAGTATCGGGAGGAACATTTACTGGAGGAATAACGTTTTCACAACTGATCTGAATTATCTTTTCTGCTGATGGATCAACTTCAATTTTTTTTACATCACTGTAGATATTGCCAGGGGATATGTTCCACTTTTGTCCTTCCCATTGATCATTGTGCATCCAAAGTGTATGCCCATCTGAACGCTTAAACTCCGTGTAAATATTGATGAAGCCTTGAACATAGTAATCTCCAGGAGGAATATCTCTGATGCTTTTCAGAGGAAATCCGAAAACATTGTCATCGATAATCATTGCCTCTCCTGGTTTGAAAAAAGAAATTTTCTTTCCCCAGATAAGAACATCAGGGGGCATTCTCTGAAGTCTTGGCTCTCTTCTTCCGTTTCTTGAAATAATGACATAAACACGCCCTGTTATTTGTTCTGGGTGAGCCTTTGAAGGAAATGAAATCTCAAATTTCAGACCTGAGTTGCTTTGAGCAGAAGATTTGTTTACGATTATTCCCAGACCTAGAATTAAAAAAGCAATAAAGAAAATTTTTATGAACGAGATATTTTTTTTCATTTCTTCCTCCTTTTTTTAATAAAATTTGTAAAGTTAGACTAAAGAGGATAAGGCAAAAATAAAATTATTGAATAAAAAAATCAAGTTCATCTTGGCTGCTTCATCAAAGAATTGGAATTGATAAAAGAACGATCATAGCATAAGAATTCAGTTCAAATCATTTCAGTGACTTTCTTTCATAACACAATGGATATAATTAATATATATAGATTTCAAATTTCAACGTTGGGACAGAGATGATAATTCTCCTTTTACAATCTCAACAGTTTGTGGTAATAGATACAGGAAAATTATTTCCTTTGTTTTTCTCTCCGAAAAGGAGGCAGCATGGATTATCATGAAGACAGCGCAAGAGGCGCATGGGGCTCTAAAACCGCTTTTATATTTGCTGCTGCCGGTTCGGCTATCGGCTTAGGAAACATCTGGCGATATCCCATGATGGTGGGTTTAAACGGCGGTGCTATCTTTGTTTTTACCAATATTCTGGCTGTAATTTTTATAGGATTTACAGTCATGTTGGCTGAATTTGCCATCGGGCGTCACACTCGTAAAAATCCGGTTGGCGCTTATAATGCCATAAAACCCGGCACCCCTTGGAAATTATCAGGGTATCTGAACGTCGCAGTTGGGATTGGCATTCTTTCCTTTTATGGGGTAATAGCGGGTTGGGCTGTCGGCTACTTCTTTAAGGCAATCACGGGCGCGTTCAAAAGAGATTTGTCCTGGCAGGATTCAGAAGCTATTTTTAAAAATTTTACCGCCGATCCCCTTGTGGTTTTTGTTTGCTTTTCTGTAATTATAGTCCTAACAGTGTTTATCATCTCCAAAGGAATCAAGGGAGGAATCGAAAAATGGTCAAAGATTCTTATGCCTGCTCTTTTCATCCTGATAATTTTCCTCGCGATAAGAGCCTTGACGCTCCCAGGAGCAGGAAGAGGTCTAGCTTTTTACCTCAAACCTGATTTTTCGAAATTCAATGGCACTGTACTTTTCTTCGCAGTGGCCCAGGCTTTCTTCTCCTTAAGCGTAGGTAATGGAGCTATGATGACCTATGCCAGCTATCTTTCAAAAAAAGACAACCTCGTCTCTTCAGCGGGATGGGTATGCTTCTTTGATACTCTAGTTGCTATCCTGGCCGGGATTATCATTTTTCCTACACTTTTTACCTCTCCGGAGATTGTTCCGGGAGAATTTATAGCCGATACCGGCCTAATGTTCCAAGTCTTTCCTATGGTTCTCTCTAAAATGCCGGGAGGTTATGTTTTTGGCGTTATGTTCTTCACTCTTCTCCTTGTGGCAGTACTTACTTCGACCCTCTCTCTCCTTGAAGTTCCTACCGCTTTTCTTGTGGATGAAAAAAAATGGACACGAAGAAAAGCAGCCACATTCTTGGGCGCCCTCGCCTTTATCATCGGAATCCCTGCAGCTCTCTCTAATGGAGGAGTAAAACTTTTTACTAAATGGGGTGTTATGATAAAAATGGACTTCATCTTCATCAGCCTAGGGATAACTATCGGTGCCCTTTTTATAAGCTTGTTTCTGGCATACGCATGGGGAGTGAAAAACGCCCTCAAGGAAATCTCCTTTGGAAATTCTCGCTTTAAACTGAAGTCTCTCTGGATCTTTAATATAAAATATCTCGCCCCTGTTGTAATAGTGATTCTCCTCATTATCATAACAAATATCTTCTGATAAAAAAACATCCATTTTGAATTGGTTTTTTCCTTTATGTGTCATAAACTTTTTTGCCCACATAAATAAAAAAAATCTTTGAATTAAATATTTTCCTGTGCTATTAATAATATAAACTATAAAATATATTTCAAAATGGGATTAACTGTAGAAATAAAAAAAATAGCATTGTCAGCCATTATAGGCCATACAAAACAAACTTTAATTCAAGCTTTTATAAATATTTTAAGGAGGAATCACAATGGATGACACCATTTCAAGACGCGGTTCTTCTTTGCGTTCATCAGAAATACGTGAGATATTAAAATTAACTCTAAAACCAGAGATCATATCCTTTGCTAGTGGCCTGCCGAACCCTGAGGCATTTCCTCATACTGAACTTCGGAAGATCTCGGATTATCTGCTTAGGGAAAAGTATAAAACCGTTCTCCAGTATGGAATTACTGAGGGTTACAATGATCTGCGCGAAGCGATTCTCGATCGTATGAAGCGTTATAAAGTCGATGTGACTTTAGATAATATCATAATCACAACAGCTGCCCAGCAAGGATTAGCGGCGCTTGGGCTGGTGATCCTAAATCCCGGTGATAAGATTGCAGTTTCTTATACAACGTTCCTCGGCATGCTTACAGTATTCAGCCTTATGGAGTCCGTAGCTGTACCTCTTTCCATGGATGAGAACGGGTTGAACATTGATGAGCTTGAGAATAGGCTGGAAGAAAACAAAAAAAAAGGCACGCCAATCAAGATAGTTTATGTCGTGCCAAACTTCCAGAATCCGACAGGAGTGACCTTGTCCGAGCAACGGCGCCGGCGACTGGTTGAATTAGCAGGGGAATACAATTTTTTCATAATTGAGGATGATCCTTACGGAGAATTAAGGTACTCAGGTGATCCGATCGATATGATCATATCCTTTGATATGCCGAAGGGTAATGAAGGGAATACAATTTACATAGGGACATTTTCCAAGACTATTGCGCCGGGGCTAAGGATTGGTTGGGCAGTGGGTCCGGAAAATTTGATCCGAAAAATGGTGATTGCAAAACAAGCTTTCGACCTATGCACTGATACGTTTTCACAGGCTTTAATAGCGGAATATTTGAAACGGGGCTTAATGGATGACCATAATGAACGAATAATAAATTTGTACAGACACAAACGCGATGTTATGTTGGAGAACATGGATAAGTATTTTCCTGCCGAGGTCACCTGGATACGGCCTGACGGAGGATTATATCTGTGGGTGATACTGCCAAAAGGGACAGATACCAAGGAGCTGCTTAGAAAGGCAGTCGAGAAGAAAGTGGCATTTATTCCTGGGCATGTATTTGCCACAGATATTAAAATCCAGAATACTTTTCGACTCAATTTCTCGTGTGAATCGGATGAGAACATTGTGGAGGGAATCAAACGCTTGGGCGAGGTCATCGCGGCAGAGTTGAAGAAGCCAAAATAAGCGGCATTATAAAATTTTCTTAAAAATCCCTATTCCTTATTTTTAGCTGGATTCCTTCTCATTTATCTCTTATATTATGAGTTCCAAAATAATGTGAAAGGGAGATGTGTTATGGAAATTCAGTATTTTGGATGCAGCATGTTTCGAATCATTACTGAGAATGGAAAAGTCATTGTTGTCGATCCCTGGATTGAGAGTAATCCTGCGTGCCCCAAGGAGTGGAAGCATAAGAATATGTGGTCGGATGTTGACCTTGTTTTGTGTACACATGCCCACTTTGACCATTCAACAGATTTAGAGGAAATCCTCGATGCCAATGAGCGGGCCATGGGAGTTGTTCAGTATGAATATTTCCTTGTTGCATTCGCAGGGCGTCGAAAGGATATTTTTCCACTGAACTATGGAGGAGTATGCCAGCTCCTGGACAATATTCAAGTAATCCTTGTTCCAGCCAATCACAGTTCGAGTTTTGGAGAAGGGGAAGAATTTAGACTTGTTGGATCGCCTGCAGGTTTTATTATTAAGCTCGAGAACGGATTTACGATTTATGTATCCGGCGATACAGGATTTATGTCCGAAATGAAAACGCTCATCGGCGATTTTTATAAGCCTGATCTGGCAGTGCTCTCTATTGCCGATATCTTTTCTATGGCACCTGCTGAGGGAGCATATGCAGCTAGTTTGATTGGAGCAAAGTACAATATCCCCTGTCACTGGATTCCAAGTGTGAAGGATGCGGCCGACCCGGATGGAATGCGAGAATTTGTCAAGAAATATCCTCTGGCCAAGTTTCTCATGGAAAAGCATAAGGAGTTTGCTCAGGAATTAAAGAAATATCCAGAGCAAGAGTGTGTCCTTCTTAATCCGGGAGAGTCCTTTTCGCAGTAGAGCCGTTAGCAGGATAGAAATATTGTTTTATGAGGCACTTTTCCAGCAATCTTATAGTCTTTGAATCAAAGGGAGATCAAAATGCTTGATGCCTTATTTAAGCCAAAATCTATCGCTATCATCGGAGCTTCAAACAATCCTTTGAGTATTGGCCATATTGTCATGCAAAATCTTCTTGACCACAATTACCAAGGGCCGATTTACCCCATTAATCCAAAATCCAATACCATCAAGAGTTTTAAAGCCTATCCTTCCATCACCGATGTTCCCGATGAAGTCGATCTGGTGAACATCTCCATCAAAAATACTTTAGTTCCTATGGTACTTGAAGAATGCGGCAAGAAGGGGGTGAAATTTGCCATTGTCCATACGGCAGGCTTTAAAGAAGTGGGAAAGGAAGGATTAAAACTGGAAAAACACATTGTTGAAATTGCACATAATTATGGAATGAGGATCTATGGCCCAAACTCCCAGGGTATTCAGAACTCCGATCCTGAAATATCCGTCTATGCAAATTTCACTTTTGTGCCCATGTTCCCTGGCAATATCTCCATAGTCGCTCAGAGTGGAGGAGTTGGAGAGACTCTGAAATTGCACCTTTATCTTGTTGGAATGGGGCTGAGAATGTATTCCAGTTATGGAAATGAGGCGGATGTGAGCTTGAATGAAATCATTGATTATTATGGCCAGGATGAAGATACAAAGGTTATTATGGTTCACATTGAAACTCTAAAAGATCCTGCTGGTTTTCTCGAAGTAGCAAGCCGCATAACTCCTAAGAAACCTATTCTTGTCGTAAAAGCAGGAAAGACTTCAGAAGGAGTTGTTGCTGTTGGTTCTCATACCGGTTCAATGATCGAACAAGACACACTCGCAGATGCGATTTTTAAAAAGAGTGGAGTACTCCGCATTCAATCCCAGGAAGAGATGATTGAGACAGCCGTTGCCTTTTCTACCCAGCCTTTGCCTAAGGGAGAGAGGGTTGCTATCATCACCAACACAGGAGGACCTGCAATAATTTCAGTAGACGAATGTGTCTCAGCCGGGCTTAAATTAGCGAAGTTAAGTCCTCAGACTAAAGAGACTTTGGGCAAGCTTCTTTTTACAGAGGCTATTATCTCTAACCCTGTTGATGTTGTTGCTACTGCTGGTCCTGAGCAGTACGGAGGCACGGTAGAAGCTCTTCTCAAAGATCCGGATATCGATTCCCTTTTGCTCGTTTTTGTCACATCTCCATTTGCCGATGGTGTCGGGATAGCTAGAAAGCTTTCTGAAATTGGGAAGACTGCCGAGAAGCCGATTGTCTGCATGGTGCTGACTCTAGAGGAGAGATGGACTAAACTTATCCCGCTTTTAAGAGAAAGTAGTATTCCTGTCTATGATTTTCCTGAAACAACATCCAAGGTTCTATCCTCTATGACAGAATACGGCAAAATTCTCCAGAGAGAAGCTCCTGCTTACAAAAAATATGAAATTGATAAAAGCAAAGCAGAAATAATTGTAAACCGCTACAAAGGTGAAAAAAAGTTCCTTCTCCAGGATGATGTCTTTGAGATTCTCCAATCCTATGGTGTTTCCTGTGTGAAAACCAAAAAAATTACAGATAAGGGAGAATTAGAGAAAGCAGCTCAAGAGATGAAGTATCCGTTGGTTTTAAAGGTCGATGCCGAAAAGATTATTCATAAAACAGATGTAGGTGGAGTCTCTCTCAATCTAAAAGATAAAGAGGCTCTTCTGGCAGATTTCGAAAAGATGTCCACAAAGTTTGCAAAAGAAAAACCAGGCTTTATCCTGCAGGAATACCTGACCGCCGGAAAAGAAGTGATCATTGGACTCAAGGGGAATGAGCGACTCGCGCCTACACTCATGTTTGGGCTAGGCGGTGTTTTTGTCGAGATTCTAATGGATGTTCAGTTCCGGCTAGCGCCTCTCTCTAAGGGAGATGCTCTTGATATGATTCGCTCCATCAAAGGATACCCTGTTTTAGAGGGTGTCAGAGGCGAGAAGGCTGTAGACATTGATGGACTCGCTGAAATTCTGATGCGTCTTTCTCAACTCGGCTCTGATTTTCCTGAAATAGATGAGTTGGATTTAAATCCTGTCTTTGCTTTCGAGAAAGGCAAAGGAGCTGCAGTCGTCGATGCCCGTATTAAAGTTAAATAATTGATTTATATTATTAAAAAATGAAAAGCATGTCGTATATTATGAAACATTCCGTGATTTCAATACCTTTAATCATCCTCCTTTTTTCTGGCTCATCTGTAAGTTCTTGACCTTAGGAGGAGTTGTCCTTGCAATCCTGTCTATGGCCTGAAGTGTCAACTCAACCTCTTCCAAGGTATTAAAGTATCCCGGACTTAACCGAATAGTTCCCAAAGGATAGGTGCCCAATGTCTTATGAGCCACCGGGGCACAATGAAGCCCTGTCCTTACCTTAATATCAAACACGTTATCAAGGATAGCTCCCACCTCACCTGGCTCGTATCTCTCAATGTTGAATGAGATAACGGATGCTAGTCCATACCTGACTTTTGGTGTATAAAGAGACACTCCTGGTGTGTGTAACAAACCTTCGATTAGCCTGTCTGTTAAGTGTTGCTCATGGGCACGAATCCTATCCGGCCCTTCAGTGGATATGTATTTCAATCCTGCACCAAGCCCACATATACCGATGCTATTCAATGTTCCGCTCTCATACCGATACGGCAGTTGAAACGGCTGTTTTTCTAGTTCCGAGTGAGAGCCGGTACCCCCCTCACGCAATGAATCGAGATCAACCCGCTTACTCACATAAAGCACTCCGGTTCCAGGAGGGCCAAGGAGCCCTTTGTGTCCGGAGAAGGCAAGAAGGTCAATGTTTTCTGCCTGGACATCAATCTGATATTTGCCAGCAGTCTGTGCCGCGTCTACCATGAAAAATATTCCATGCTTCCTGGCAATTGCCCCATATTTCTCAATAGGTTGAATGACGCCAGTTACGTTGGAGGCATGGGTGACCACTATCAGTTTGGTATCTTCGGTTTTTGCTTTCTCAATATCTCGAAAAGACACAACACCAGTCTCTGCCAAAGGAGGCAATCTAGTGATTTTGATGCCTTGTCTCTCAATTTTTGCAAGGGGTCGAACCACAGAATTGTGTTCCATACAGCTAGTAATCACATGGTTCCCTGGTCTGAGAAGTCCCTTCAATCCCAGGTTTAGAGCATCTGTGCAATTGAGTGTAAATATTACCCTTTCCTTTTCCGGAGAATTAATCAGCCGCGCCACAAGCAGCCTCGTTTCTTCGATTGTTTCCCTAGCCACTATTGCCATACTATGGCTGCCACGGCCGGGATTCCCCCCATTCTTTCTCAAGAACTCATCCATGGCTTGATAAACACTTTCTGGCTTGGGCCAAGATGTCGCTGCATTGTCTAGATAAATCATAAAACTACATTACACACCAATATATTTGGCATAAAGTGCTCGTGCTAGAGACTCGTCAGTGGTATTCTTAACAATTACCCGTCCATCAGGGAAAACAACCATATCATGGCCATCTACGGACAATTGCAGCATAAACTCATTGTAACTCGCTTCTCCTATCAGCCTGAGTTGTGTTGCCAGTTTTTCAAAGGATATCTCATTTACTTCAGAATTTACGACTTGAACTGCGTTTTGCCCGCAAAGAGAGGTGGTTTTTGTTCCAAACTTTCCGGCCAAAAACTCATATTCGCCTTGACAGGTTACACAATCAGAACGACGGCCAATCTCAAAACGTTTGAATTTTCCTCTCCAAACATCAATGATTACAAGTTGTCGATTGATTTCCTCGGCTCCAACGAGTATCTTCATTGCTTCAGCAACTTGCAAGGAGCCAATGATAAACGGAGCAGGACTGATTACTCCCGCTGTTTCACAAGTGAAAATCCTTGCATCACTGGGTAATTCAGGATGCATACATCGCAAGCAAGGTGTTTGGTGTGGAATTATGTTCATGGTCATTCCAGAGGAAGAGATGGCTCCACCATAAATCCACGGGATATCATGCTTAAGGGAGACATCATTGATAAGAAAGCGTGTCTCAAAATTATCCAATCCGTCAAGGATTATATCCGCACCAAGGACAAACTTTTCAATGTTTGTGTAGTTTATATCGACAACAATTCCCTCAATTTCAATCGAAGAGTTTACCTTCTTTAGATACCGCTCCGCAGCTATCGCCTTCGGTAGTTTGTTCCGTATATCCTCCTCATCGAAGATTATCTGGCGCTGGAGGTTGTGGTACTCAATAAAATCTCTATCTATAATCTTGATTCTGCCCACGCCAGCACGCACCAAGGAAGATGCAATAATGGACCCCAAAGCTCCGCATCCAATAATAACAGCACAGCTATTACCCAATTTCCTTTGTCCTTTTTTTCCAATTTTGGAGAAAAGGATTTGTCTTGAATATCTATCACTCATAGCTATGTTTTGTCTCCTTCGATGTATCGTGGGGGATATACAAATTAGAGCGGTTACATATCCCTGAGCTATTCATATACATATTTTGACCAGGTCAACCGTCCCATCGCCATAGCATCTTGACTTTCACCTCATCATTGACTTTCAGCTTTTCATCCAGACCATCAGGCAAGGATATATAGTTCTTTTCGTTAACAAGGACCTCGTAATCATTGTCCAGTCCGTTAGTTTGGAGGTCAAGAGGATCGAAGTCGACATCCGTCTGTTTATATCTCTGAGAGAGTTCTTCGAGTAGCATTCTAAGTGTTTCACCTAGCACGTTAATGTGGACAATCCCTTTCTTTCGAGCCTCCGGCCATGGGGCATAAAGCCAAGGCATAATAATGAAAGGCAATCCCACCCTGGTCACTTCTTTGGAAGGGTTAATGAAAATTAGCAGTTCTGAAAAACCTGGTATAATCGCGGCTTTCACAATTTTTTCCTTATGCGGTACTTGTAATTGAAATTATGTCTGGTTTTTAGGGACCTGTCAACTGGTCTCAAACTCATCCCCCGAATGGATTCTGCTTTCTTGGAAAAGAGAAAAGGCAAGAGAAACTTTCATTTATTCAATACTGTGTAGGCAGCCCGATTGAGAACCTGCCAGATGTGGCCTATCCAATCCAGGTGCTCTGGTTTCATCAGACAACTTCGGAGACATGTCACATCATCCTGATCCCATTGAATCTCTTCCTCGCTCTCTATGAACAAAGACCTTGGAAGATTGGCCATAGCTAAATGAAGATTCTCAGCTGCAGCTGCCTCGAAGATTGCTTTGGAGAGTCTTGAAATCTCTCTGGCATTCTTGGCCTTTGGTGCCCAAACAACGATGTCGAGCTCCGGGGCCAGGGGAGTTATAAACCGAGAGTCATTTTTGAGCATCTCAAAAAATGTGATGGCTGCTTTTCTAGATTTGCTCAAGTCGCTTGCGAATTTTCCACCTGAAACATAGGGAAGCAGCTGCTGTGTAGCCCAAAGGGCGACTGCAGCTGCACCCGGTCTTGAACATTCTAGACTGATTTCACCGAGATGGAGTTCGTCGGAACTGAAGTAAGTATAGGGAGAGTTGTGTTTATAATATCTTCCGACAGTCGGATCTTTGAAAAGAACACAGCCGCAGCCATAGGGTTGGAGTCCGTGTTTATGGGGATCAATGACAATGGAATCGACTTCTTTGATATGCTGGAAAGTAGAGAGCGCTTCTGGAGAAAGGTTATCCACTAGGATAAAATAACCACCGTAGGCTGCGTCAGCATGAATACGGAATTCATACTGGGCTTGAAGTTTGAGAATCTCCGGAAGTGGATCTATGGAGCCTGATGCTGTCGTTCCTATTGTGACGACTACGGTTCCGACGTCTCCCTTTCTAAGCAAAGCCTTGAGGGCAGTCAAATCCATACGCGCCTTACTATCACATGGAACTGATTCAAAAGGAAGGCCGAGTACGCCACATATCCGTTCGTGAGTGTAGTGCGCGTGTTGGGAAGCGATCACTTTTTTTCCTGGTCTTAGACTGCCTGCTACCCAGGTGGCTTCTAGGTTCGCCATTGTGCCGCCGCTACAGAGGTGACCTAGATGAGTTTCCCAGCCAAACATTCTGGCTAATTCTGCGACCGCCTCTTTTTCCATAACAGAGCTTGCACGTCCCCCATCAAGAGCATGGTTATTTGGATTGATCCATAACGCGAGGGTATATGCCAACCGGGCAATTGGATGAGGAGGTTTCATCATTTGACCGATATACAGGGGATGAGGGTAAGGATAATTATCCTGCATTTTCTTCGCTACTTCTGATAGAATTTTACTCAGTGCATCCGTGTCTACAACATGACTGAATTCGGGTAATTCTTGAAAACCTTGCTCCAGGCGACGAATTGCCTCATGGAGAATACCCAGACTCTCTTTCTCTATAAACATTGGAGATTCCCTTTCAAGTTAAGGTAAAACTGGAAATTATCACTTACTCTGCTACCAGGCGATGATATTTTTTCTTGCCAGCTCGAAGAAGGATCCCTGAGGAAGTCAAGTCGTCCTCATTTAAGAGCCGATCAAGATTCTCGATTCTTTTTTCGTTGACGTACAATCCCCCCTGCTTGATCAGACGTTTCCCTTCTCCACGGGAGCTTGTCAATCCTACTTCGCAAAAAAGCTCAATAGAACTGATGCCGGCAGCTAATCTTTCGTGCGAAATGATTGTCGTGGGCATGGCCTCAAGGTCTCTTTTCCCCTCTTCTCCCCCACTGCCAAATACAGTCGAAGCAGCTTTCCGTGCTTCTTCAGCCGCTTGTTTTCCATGAGTGATAGAAGTTGCTTCATATGCAAGGATTTGTTTTGCCTTGCGAATATCACTGCCTTCTAAGGATTCCAGTTTTTTGATATCCTCTATGGGCAAAAAAGTAAACAACCTGAGGAAACGCTTGACGTCCTGGTCATCGCAGTTGATCCAGTACTGGAAAAAATCATAGGGGCTAAGCAGGTCGGCATCGAGCCATACTGCCCCACCCGCCGTCTTCCCCATTTTTGCTCCGGAGGCCGTTGTGAGGAGCGGGAAAGTCATGGCTTCCACCTTGACGCCTTCTTTGCGTCTAATGAGATCGACTCCTGCTAATATGTTTCCCCACTGATCATCTCCACCCATTTGTAAGGTGCAGGCGTACTTTTGGTAGAGAGTCAGATAATCATAAGCCTGTAAAAGCTGATAGTTAAATTCGATGAAAGAGAGGCCTTTCTCCAGCCTGAGTTTATAGGCTTCGGCGGCCAACATGCGGTTGACGCTGAAATGCTTCCCGATATCTCGCAGAAAGGCCACATAACTAAGAGGAAGCAGCCAGTCGATGTTGTTCAAAGTTATGGAATTTTTTCCGTCAAAATGCAAGTAGCGGTCAAGCTGAGCTTGTATCTTTCGGCCATTGGCCAAAATAGTATCTTCGTCCAACATCTTCCGCATCTCGGTTCTTCCACTGGGATCACCCAGCATTGTGGTTCCTCCTCCTATGATAGCTATCGGATGATGTCCGGCCCGCTGGAGATGCATCATGGCCATGATCGGAATCAGACTTCCTGCATGCAGGCTTGTAGAGGAGCTGTCAAAGCCGATATAAAAAGTAATTGGTTTTCCTTCCAGCATTTTTCGGATAGCATCTTCATCCGAAACCATGGCGATGAAGCCGCGTTCTTTAAGGAAATCGAATAGGTTGTTGTTCAATCATTACTCCTCGGCTTTCCACAACTGGATGTACTTAATGTTTATAACATATGAAAATATTCCTATCAAACTTTTATATCTTCTCTCAATTTGCTTCCTGCTTTATTTAAGACATTCCCACTTCGGCTGGTGGATAATCCAGGCTAGATGTGTGTAAATTTAAGTCTTTCAATCGGTAATCTATCTCAAAGAATCGGCAGATTTACTTACATTTTTTTTTCAATTATAATGAATCTATGAAAAGAAAAAGAAACAAGATTTTGATTTCAATTTTGTGTTTGATGGCTTTATCAATTTTTTTCTCTTTTGGATTAAGCCAAGAGACAGCAAAATCTAAAAAAGAGTTAAAAGAACCTTTGAGCAAGTGGTCAAAGCAGTGGCTGGAAGAAGTTGTAGCTTACATAATCACAGGTGCAGAAAAGAATGTGTTCATCAATCTGCCGACAGAATTGGAGCGGGGAAAATTTATTGTCAATTTCTGGAAGAAAAGAGATCCAAATCCGGAAACACAGGAGAATGAATTCAAGCTTGAGTATTATAAAAGGATAGCTCTTGCAAATAAATTTTTTGGAGACTCAGGTATTGAGGGCTGGCGCACAGAGAGAGGCAAAACTTATATCCTTCTAGGACCACCCAATCAAATCCAGCGAGATTTTAGAACGTCTACCACATCATTTTCAGTATTTCACGGGCCGAAGGAAATATGGCATTATTGGAATCTGCCCAATCCAAGACTTCCGTATAACATGGAATTTGTTTTTGTGGACAAGTTCGGAACAGGCAATTATGTCTTAGAGAGGAGCTTAAGTCTCGGACAAGATAGTAGAGCTTTTGACATGGATTCCTTGAGTTATACTTTTGATTATATGGAATATATGACTGAAGCCATGAAAAATCCTTTTGAAAACGTAGACAAGCTCAGAGGAATAGTCACAACCCAGGTCACCTACAGTCAGATTCCTTATGAGTATGAATTATTTTATCTTAAAGGTCCTGAGAAGAGAACCTTTGTGCCCTTAGTTTTCGAAATACCTTACTCTGCTCTTCCTCAAAAAGTTATAGAAGATGAATATTATTTTTCTCTGACCATATTGGTAAATGTCAGCAACAATCTCGGCCAAATTATCTTTGAGAAGAGCAAGGATATAAATTTTAAGCATACTTCAACCAAGATGAACTCCTTGAAAGACAAGACATTTAGGCTTCAGACCTCTTTCTCTCTCGATCCAGATGCCCATAAAATTCACTTGGTTGTTCTGGACAATTTCAGTGGAAAGGTCGGCACTACTCATCAAGAAATTTCATTTCCCAAGTTCGACAGCAGTGAGATGAGCTTGAGTGATATTATCCTTTTTTCCAAGACATATGAAGGTGAGCAGAGAAAGACAGTGAGGAGAGAAGGTGGTTTAGTAGAGGATAAAACTTTATCGGAAATAAGTAAGGTTTTCCAATCTGGTCAGGGATTGAACGTGTATTTTGAGGTATACAATCTCTCTCTGAAGCCGGAAACAGGATTAAATGACTTTGATGTGGAATACCTGTTTTTACACAGTGGGAAATTGCTGGGCCAAGTTACACCCCCCAAGGCAAGGCCGACGGTTGAAAAGGACTGCCTCGTTCAGACCACTCTCAGGCTGAAGAACTTCAAACCGGGAGAATACACCTTACAGGCAAAAATCACTGATTCAAATTCAGGAAAATCATTAACAAAAGAAATTCAATTTATGGTGACCCGATAAATTAAGAAGATAAACTTTGAGGAGACAAACATGAAAACAAGGAGATTAATCCTTAAAGCTATTTTAATTTCTACACTGCTCTTTCTGTTGGTGTCTATCCCTAATTTTAACGCCGGACAACAAAGTATTTTAAGAGGTGTTGTCAGTGATCGGGAAGGTACCCCTTTAAAAAATGCAAAAATTACATTTCGTGACCCAAGCAGAGGAACCACGTTTTCTTTCAAATCCGACAAGGGAGGTAAGTTTATAAAAATTGGGATACCGCCATCTCTTTATTTAGTCAGAGTTGAACTAGATGCGTATTTTCTTTTTAAAACACGGTTTAGAGTTAGACTTGGAATGGAAGAAAGCCTGAAGATAATACTAGAAAAGATTCCCCCCAAAATCGATGAAGACAAAAATCTTGCTGAAGGAACAGATTTTTTTAAGCAAGGAAAATACCAGGAAGCCATTAAGTCCTTTGAAAAAGTCACTTATAGATTCCCTGAGAATTCTCAGGCCTTTTATAATCTTGGCCTAAGCCATCTCAGGAGTGGAGATATAGATGAAGCAATTATTTCCTTAGAGAAAGTTATAGAATTGAAGCCAGATTTAGTCGAGGCCTATTTTGCCCTGGGAGAATGTTATTTTAACAAAGAGGACAATGATAAAGCTATGGTAGCTTTTTCAAAAGCAAGCGAATTGCAGCCTGATAATGCAAAAGCTTATTACAACCTTGGGATTATTTACAACAAATATAACAAGACGGAAGAGGCCTTCATCTCCTTTGAGAAATCCATAGAATTAAATCCTGAGTTTTCCTCTGTTTATTATCAGGCAGCACTGGCAAGTATAAAAATGGGAGATTTCAAAAAGGCAATACAATTTTTTGAAGAATTCTTGAGATTAGAACCAAATGCAGCTGAAACGAACCAAGTGAAGGTGATGATTGAAGAACTTAAGAAAAAATAAAAAAACCGAAAAATTGGTACATGCCTCAATTATTTGACGACACATACAATTGAATTGCGATTTGCTAGATATGTATACGCCTCAAGCCTTAGAGGCCAATCCATTATGAGATCGATGATCTCTAGATCACCCGAATCCAATTTTTCAATCAGGGTAAAATCAACATCCCCAATTATAGTGTCCCAATCCTGTTTAATAATTGACTTAAGAAATTTATTTGCCTTATTTCTTGATTCCCTTATCAACTCCTTCATCTCTTACTCCGGTAAATGAAATAGTATGTCCAATTATATTTCATTTATATCTTATTATATAGCGAAAGAAACGCAAGCCATGATGAATTAACACAAACCGATATAACGATATAGCTCTTCATGGTTTGGGATCAACTTAAGAAATCCATTATGAATAAAAGAGGGAACAGATATTCCAGAGCTCCCAATGGCCGTTTCTAGGTTGCCAGAACCATTTGTGTTCGCACTTTTTCATTATCAAACTTTTTCCAAAACTGTTTTTAGTAGGAGAATTTTGGGAGATTGTTTTACAATACCCTTTAGCACGTCAGAGACTTTGCCAATCCTGTCGACTCGCTTCGGTATGAATGAGCCAGCAGGTTTGACACGCTTGTTTTCTTGTGATAAATCCAAGAAGACTTAAATATTCACAGGAGAGAAAATTGAAAAATTTACTAACTCTATTTCTGGGTCTTTTTGTTTTTGTCCCCATAATTTTATTAGCGCAAAACTATTCAGAAGAAAAAATAAAAGTCTTTATCGTGAAAAACCGATCCGAAGGTCCGGCGATCATGGAACGCAGCGGCCTATTAAATCGTCTCACAAACTTAGGATGTGATGTCGCCAAAGTTTCAACCATGCAATTAACGCCCGAAGAGGAAAAAGAATACGGCGAATGGAACCAGGATGCACTCGAGAGCAAGCACATTGGGAGACTCGTCGCCGAAAATAGGGAAGGCGAATACTTCACAATAGGCCTTCTAAGCAATTGTACGGATCTGTTGGGCATGCTGGCCGGCCTTCAGAATCTAAAGCCTGGGCAAAGTTTAGAGGAAGATTCCCGCAGCCTCCAATCGCAGGGTTTGGCAGGACAGAAACCGCTGCGCGTGGGTCTTATTTGGATAGATGCCCATGCCGATTTCAACACGCCAGAGACCACACTCAGCGGAATGCTCGGCGGTATGCCGGTGGCGATTGCGGCGGGCAAGTGCCTGACACGGCTGCGCTTAAAAGCGGGCCTCGATCCAGCCCTGCCGACAAAATACATCGTCATGGCCGGACTCAGGGATGTGGATCCCCTAGAACAGGAACTCCTGGACCGGTCCCAATGCGAATACATATCAGTCGAGGATATCCGGAATCTTTCGGATAACCTGAACCAACAGATGGAGCGATTGAGCCGGCTTACAGAGATCATATATGTCCATATCGACATGGACGTTCTCGATCCGAGCGAAGTCAGCGGCCACCCCCTAACAGCGCCTGAGGGACCAACCAGTCATGAGCTGGCTGCGGCATTGGAAGTGATGTTCCAGTATAAAAAAGCAGGGGCTATTGGCATCGCCTCGATGCCTTTCGGGGAACGAGACAAGGATGGTCTCTCTCTCCAGGCGGCCTACCGCCTGATCGAAGGGGCCATCAAAGGGATCAAAAAGAGATAAGCCCTGCCAGCTTCAAGATCTGGATGTAATTCATAACACTCTCCAGGTTGGATTTCCGGGAGTACTGAACGTCCAGCATGTTCCTTATTTCCAGGACGCTTCGCTTTCCGTTGATCAAACACTGAAGTTCGCTCGTGCTGGGAATGCCGTCTCTCCCGTAGGGATATTTGTCTTTTTCCTCTTTCGGTACTTGATCGATGAAAGTTCTGTATTCCCTATACCCGTTCATTTTTACTAGAGGCGTGGGTTTGGGGATGATTCTTGCTGCCCTTTTCTCCAGCTCGCTCAGTTGAATCTTGACAGGCTTGATCCCGAACTTGTTAGCCACAGCAACCATGTGTGTCTGGAGGGCTGACAGATGGGTTTTTCCTATCGTATCGATGGTTTTCTGCATCTGCTTGATGTACTGACCGACAGTTGTTTTGTTTTGAGCCAGCTCGAGAATGGATTCCAATGTTTTTTTCTCGTTTATCATGGCCATCTCCACATGAAGGCGGGCCTGTTTGTAGGATTGGGCCAGGGTTTCGGACTCTGCTTTATTCAATATTTCCAATCCAACAACAAATTGATGACCAAGCCGGCGTGAGCCGTTGCTGGCTGTTTCCCCTGCAATTTTAATGGCCATGTCATCATCGGCATTGGCGATGGTGTAGGCAGCAGCCGCTCCGATGATGGCCACCCGTTTCATCTGGGTCGGGTCTGCCTTATCTGCGTTGTCACCAGATAAGTGATACCACTTATCTGGCCAGACGATCATCATGACACCGGGAACTCCCACCGACCAATCATTGAAGATTTCATGATCAGAGGCGCCGTAATGGGTTTCGATAGAATAATAAAAAGGTTCATCCGCTCCGGAAGGGGCAACGATACGGTGAGGCACTCTCTCTACACCGCTCCGGTTTTGGATGCGTTCCCTGTTTCCCTCCCCGACATAACGGTAGTAATTTTCCATCACATCATTGATGTAATGAGCATTCCCATAAGTAGTCCGCATCAGACACATGAAAGACTGGTGCTTGCTCAACCATTCTCCAACCATATCCATATTGATATTGCAAAGTGTTTTTGCCATGATGTCTTTGTTTGCCTTCACCCAAGGACCAGTCCCGGAAAATTCCGGACCCCACAGAAACCGCATGGTCCTTTTCGGACGCGGCAGCTTCCCATCTTTAATGAGCGTATGAAGCACCCGGGCCACTTCGAGAATTCCTGCGCTGCCCGATTTATTATCGTTTGCTCCCTGCTTGATGTAGCCTTCATAAAGGTGAGCCGAGAAGATGATCTCCCCTGCACCGGGATCTGTACCAGGGATATGACAGATAACATCCTGCATTTCATACGTTTCCGTCTTGGCTTCAACGATGGCATGAACTGTGATCTTTTCTCCTCGAAGCAGGCGGGCCTTGAGAAACTTCCCTTCTCGCCGAGGCAGTTGGAAGCCGAACTTTGGCGTTTGGTCTTCCTCTGTACTCCGGCGTCCGCGAATGCCCCGGAACGACATCTGAAGCGGATCCCAATCTGCCCCGACTGTGCTTATGGCAACAATCCCGAGGGCTCCTTGATTCGTGCAGGCCTCTCTGTAGACGCTGCTGAGACTCCCTTCGGTGACGACAATTTTTCCATTTACGCTAGCTTTTGTGATCTCTTCATTGGTTCCACGTCCTACCCACACAAGCTCGGCCTCGGCATCTGTATCGGTACTCCCTGAGGCCAGCATGGCCGCCATGTCTCTATACGAGGCAATTTTTTTGCGATTCGGACTGATTTCCCAGAGTTCTCCTTTGATTCCATCCCAGGTGTCTCCTCCAGGAAAACGAACGATTTCTGCGCCCGGAAGCCCATAGTGTTTAAGTTGATCATAAATGTACTGGCTCTCCACAAATGTTCCTTCATATTCATCCGATCGCCTGTCTCGCACATATCCGGCCGTTTCCATGATGGTATGCCATGCTTCTTCTCCTGAAGCTTCCCCTACGATATAATCCATCTGCTCTTCGGGGAGTAGAGTCCAGTACAGCCACGGTGTCATTTGCGCCATTGACAGGCTGCTTACAAGCACAACCATAATAAAGACTGAAAGAATCACTCGCTTATCCATTCATCTCTCCTTCATTGGTATTTTTCGTTGGCTCTATCCACACACCAGTTATCCTGAATTATTCATAAACATGATTTTTTTGGCGGGATTTAATGCTATATGCATTGAAATCAGGGACATGTTCCAGAAATTCAGGTTAAAAAAGTGAAGTCTGACTGAGTTCCTGTTTGACTAAAATCGCCAGCCTCTTTATTCCCTCCTCGATCTGTTCCTCGCTCGGATAGGAAAAATTTAACCGCATAGTGTTATGACCGCTCCGGTCAAAATGAAAAGCCGATCCGACAACATAAGCGATATTTTTTTCGACGGCTTTGGGAAACAACTCTCCGGCATCCATACTTTCGGGTAGGGTCAGCCAAAGGAAAAGCCCTCCTTCCGGATTGGTCCAATCGATTCCCGAGCCCTCGGGCATGTATTCCTCCAAGGCCTTGATCATGATGTCCCTCTTTTTCCTGTAGAGGTCGATAATCTTGGGAATATGGGATTTGAGGAGGCCGCGCCGGCAAAACTCGTAAACGATGGATTGATTCAGCGGCGATGTGCAGAGATCCGTAGGCTGTTTGGCCATGGTCAGCTTTTCTTGGATGGTTTTGTCAGCAACGATCCAACCCAGCCGGGTTCCTGGAAACAAAAGTTTCGAAAATGTGTGCAGAGAAAAGACATAGCCTTTTTTATCTAGGGTTCTGATCATCGGAATGGGCTCACCGTCGAATCTCAAATCACGATAGGGACTGTCCTCGGCAAGAACGACTCCATATTCATAACACAATTCCAGAAGCCTCTCCCGGCGCTCCAGCGATATGGTTACACCTGAGGGATTCTGGAAATCAGGGACGACATAAATAAACTTTATCTTCTGGCCTTTGGCGGTGTATGTTCTCAAAATATCTGCGACCGTATCCACATCGATTCCCTGTTTATCCAAGTGGGCCCCCACCATGTTTGCCCTGAAACTCTTGAAAGCCTGAATGGCCCCCAAATAAGAAGGAAGCCCGATTATGATCGGATCTCCAGGGTCGATGAATATTTTGCCGATCAGATCCAGGGCCTGCTGGGATCCGGACACGACCAATATATTATCTTTGTTGATATCTATTCCTTCGGTCTCCTTCATCCATCCCGCCAAAAACTCGATCAGCCGGCTATCCCCTTCGGTCGGTCCATACTGCAGGGCAATTTCTCCTTCTCTGTCTAAAACGGAGTTGACGATGTCCTTCAGCTCCTCGATAGGAAACAACCCAGAAAATGGGAGTCCTCCGGCAAATGAAATAATTCCTGGTTTTCTTGTCAGTTTTAAAAGTTCTCGGATCTCAGAACGGACCAATCCTTTGGATGTCAAGGATAAAAGATCCTGCAAAATTTCAGGAATGTAATTCATATTATAATTCCTCCATTTCGGGATCACACATTATTTAATTATTTATTTATTTAGATAAAAAAGCATGGGACAAATCAATCATATGCAAAGTTGCCAAAGGAATCAATGTCTAACCCAGGTTAATAAACGTACGAAATGTTGATTGCGCCAAATATATGCGGCCTGGCTTGTGTCTTGAACTGCTTTGTTCTGTAAACATAGGCATAGCTGAATTTGAATCGTTTTTGGCTGATCACAAAACCTAAAACGATATCGCCGACAAAAGGATACTTATCCACACGGTGACTATCGCTGAAAGTATTGCCATCCAGGAAGATATTCCGGTACACGGCATGCCCGACCACATAGATATAGCCATGGACTCCCGAGCGCTTTGCATCTGCCCGGTGATTGGCCTGTTCATTAAAAAGCGCACCGCTCTCCCCTCCAGGACGAAGAAGAAACGTCCCAAAATCCCTGGGAAGATTCGAACCGAACCGAAATTGCCATCCTGTGGCTGCCGCAGTCATCAAGGTTCCCAGGCTTCCACCGACATGGCCTATCAAATCATACCCTATTTTTTTCTCCTCTTCAGACCGAAAAATCCGCCATTTCTTATCGAAACAAAAGTTAAAGACAATTTCATCCTTGAGTTGGTGGTGCCAACCTTGGGGTCGTGTGCCTCGGTAAAGGCTGTGGACAAATCTTTGCACCTCTGCAGCCAGGGAACTTGGCCCGACAATTCCGAGCAGGAATTCAAAAGTGTCCATGGTTTGGTCCCTTTTTCTGTGCAGGGCCATGGTAAAATAGGATATGCCCGCATATGGGCGGTCATCCTCGATAAGGTCTTCACGTTCGATATCATAAGGAGTGTAGATGTTTTGCCCGAACGATACAGAAATCGCCCGGCGGGATAAAGTATCAGACTGGAGCGACATTCTGTCGGGTGAAATCCAGGTCAATTTCACACCATGGGTGTAATACCTGTCTGTGCCCGCAAAAACATCATTCTCTAGTTGAAAACTGAAGGCCCCACGGTTTTGTGTAATACCGGGCTGGACAACGGCTGACAGCAACAGAGTGCCTCCCAGAAAAATCAGCAACAAAATCCTCAGCTTCATGCTTACCCTTTTAACTCTTCTCATTCTATTAATCAATATTAAAAAGCAGCTCAAAAAACATTGCATTTCTTGCAACCGTGATGTAGTAGTCAGGCCTTCCTAGTTAGGAAGGCATCCGGAGGCGAGCGGGCATGGTTCCTCGAAGAGGAGAGCGAGCCGAGGAATAAGTGGATTTTGAGATGCTGGCCTCAGTACCTTTCTAGGTATCTTGTGGTGAAAAATTCATCCTTCACTTCCGGGTTGAACTGGATTTCGTCCACATTCAACACAGATTTTCTCCCATTTTGTCTGTTCACTATGACCATGCGCATCGGTCTGTATTTATGATTTTCGGCATCGATTTCCTTTACGTTTTCAACGGCAAGCTCCTTATAGAGTTCGCCATCCAGGTCATAATAAATCGCCTTTCGGATCACAAAATCTTGCTTGGCAATGAACGAGATTCTTTTAGAAAAGCCATTTTCATCGGCAACGTCATCATCGACGGGTATCATCTCAATTTCCCAACATGAGGTTCCGGCCACATCCTCCTCTCCCAATATTTCATACGTAAAATTATCCAAAATGGGAGGAGTCATATCAGCATAGGTAAACTCTGAACCCATGAAGTTTTTGGCTTTTTCTGTGCTGACTATTCGGCGCGTTTTCCTGAGTGCAGGCATAAAAAGCCACATATCATCATCTTTGTTCTCATAATCAAAAGTGAGCAGCCCGGTCCCCTTGACATCAGCGGGAGAAAGAAAGCGGATCAGCCTCTTTTCTGTTTCTCCGTTGTCATAAAGTTTCGAAACGGTGGCAATTTTTCTCACCCGTTCCCTTCCCCTGTTGTCGATAATTGTCAGCGTGGATAGCATTTCAGAACCAGCCAATTTGGTGGTTTGGAATGATTTGTCCACGATCTGTTTGGCGCTTAGGTTTTCTTGCGGCTCGAGCGTTGCCCATACAAAAATAATTCCTAAAACAACAATGAGTACGTTATTTTTTTTCATCTATAACTCCTTTACTTTATATTATCTGGATTATTTACGAGTCGAGATTGCCGTAGCGGTGAGGAAGTAGCTCATGAGCTGTAGTGATCTACTGCGATTGGGCTGCAACGAAGCTGATGCGGTGAGATCGGCTCGCCGCGTTTCCCATAAGGGTAAAAAAGTCGATGCTAAGATATCGAAAGATTTTAAAAATTTGATTTTCTTGAAAATGAATAAAGTCATCGACTTTTTTATAAATAATTCAGAATGATTTGGGTTCGAGGAACTTAGGCTTAACAACAATACAAAGAGCAGGGACCAGGATCAGGGCTCCCATAAGACAGGACGAAATAGACACCACAACAAGGAATCCGAAAAACCTAACAGGAATGAAGCTGGAGGTAAATAACACGACAAATCCAATCATAACGGACAACGCATTAAAAACGATCCCCCTCCCTGTTGTATTCAGAGTCTTTTTTGCCGCTTCTTGCAAATCCAACCCATTCTGTCTTTCTTCCCTAAACCTCCAGAGATAATGGATGGTGTAATCCACCCCCACACCTATCATTATCGAAGAGAGCATGGCTGTAGCGACATTAAGCTCTATCCGAAAAATGCCCATGAGGCCGAACAATGTTGTGACAGATACGGCCAGGGGAATGGCGGATATCAGGCCTGCCGTCAGCGAACGGAAGAGAATCATCAGCAAGATCCCAACGACCAGAATAGCCAAACCCAAAGAGAGCAATTGCCCGCTCACCACTTTGTGAGCCAATTCCGAAAGAATCGACCCGAATCCCCCCACCAGCTTGACGTCAGGATCATTTGCCGTCTTCTGTTTAACGCGATTGATGACACTATCCATTTTTTTTGTACTAGCCGTATTCAAACGGGCGGTCAAAAGAGCGTGCTCGTAGGGAAAATCCACCATCTTCTCGAAATCATCGGGATCACCACTCATGGAATAAAGTTCAAAATACTGGGACACAGCATTCCGGCTATTAGGGATTTTATCATACCATTCTTCATCCGGATCATTCAGGGCTCGGCTCATCTGCCGGACAACGCGGGCGATTGAAGTTGTGTTTCCCACCTCCGGCATTTCATTCAGTTCATGTTCCATGTTGTCGATCTTGTTCATGATCCCCGGATCTTTGATATCTCCTTGGAACACGACGGAAATGTTTTGTGCTCCTCCCAAGTTGTCATTGACCAGGCGTCCAGAATAAGCGATAGGATGATCATCAGGATAATATTTATTGGGATCTGTATCCACGATGACAAAAAATATTCCGACCGAAATTGCCAGGGCAGAAACAACGGCAAAGGCGATGATGGCCTTTGGCTTGGATGTGACCATCTTGCCGAAAAGAGTTAATATCTTCTCTAAAAAAGGCCTCTTGTTGTTTTTGGCTAGCAAAATCGGTTTCGATTTTGGAAGCATGGACACAACAGCAGGAATGAATAAGAGGCTGGCAGCCAGGGCAAACAGGATTCCGCATGAGGCCAAGACGCTGAGCTGGCGTGAAGGGATGATGACGTGACCGAGAAGACAGAGCATGCCGGCTGTGGTCGTGAGTCCGGTCAGAATGACTGGTTTAGAAAGAGAGCTGAATATTTTCATCGCCAGCTCTTTTTTCGAATACGGATTGCCTTCATAGTTGTATTCCTGGTATTTTGCGATCAGATGGATACCGTAGTCATTGGCAATGGCAATCAACATGATCGGCACAAGAATGGTTATCACATGAATTTTCCAGCCCAAAAGGGTGATCAAACCCATCGCAAAAAAGATAGACATGATGACCACAACAAAAGGAAGCAAGACACCACGGAGTTGTTTGAAACAAAAAAACAGGAATACCAGCATGATGAGTATTCCTAGCGGCAAAAGCCGGCGGAAATCGCCCTGAATGCTTTTTGTCACCTGAACCCGTGTGAAAGGCAATCCGCCGATCACCACTTCTTCCTCCCCAGGATATTGTGCGACAAGGTCTTGAACCTCTTTCACGATGACAGTATCTGAAATATCTGATTTTAAAAGGGCAATAATGGCAGTGAGGGTAAAATCCTCCGAAATGACACTGCCGTACACGATGTCGTTTTCCTCAATTTCTTTCCGCAGAATCTCCTTTTGCTTTTCGGTTTTGGGAATCCGCCTCACCGCAGGCTCGACGATCATCGCTCCCTCTTCTCCCTTGATATTCTTCAACTCAAACAGGGACAAAACTTTGTCCACGCCCTTGACGCGCTTCATCCCTTTGGAGATTTCCTTTGTTCGTCTGAGAGTCTCTGGATTGAGTACATCCTCTGATTTGAGTATAACCATCAGCATATCTGTCCCACCGAACAATTCGTCTATCTGATCCGTGTTGATCCGGGACTCCATATCCGAAGGAAGCATGCCTTTTATATCGGACTCTATCTCGGCACTGGGTATGCGAGAGCCGAAAAACAAAGCGACAGCCACAAATCCAACAATAATCAGCCATCGAAAACGAACGATGCCTTTCGCTATCCTGCTCATTTTGTACTCCTCTTTTTCCCTTTGCGCTCTTCTGCCAGCCCCTTGATGCCATGTAAAAACAATGTGGCAATGGTTTCTGCATAGCGTTCATAATAGGCGTCGTCGAATTTAAAAGGGAAGACATGTTTCATAACAGGACGGAGCCTGAAATTCGTGAAGATAGTGGAGATGAGGCTGGGACCGACAACCGCGATTAAAAAGGCATCCTTCGGATCCAGTCCCATCCTCAGGACGAGCCCGCTTATCCTCTGGATCATGTCAGCAATTTTTTCGGCCTTCAATTCAGCGATCTCTGGCAAATCCAAAGGAAGTTCGTTATAGGAAACCATGGTGAGCTCGGTGTTTTCTCTGACAAAGTTGACAATGTTGTGGATCAGGCCCCGCACACAAGCTTCCGGTGTTTTGCTTTCATCATCCACTCCCTCAAAAACCAGGAAATAGCGACGGAAAAATTCCTCCATTATTTCCTTAAGGATTCCCACCTTTCCCTCGAAATAATAGGAGATCATCGCGATATTCACTCCGGCCTCTGCCGCAATCTCCCGGACGCCGACCGCGGCAAAACCCTTCTGGGCAAAAAGCGATATCGCTGCTGCGAGTATTCTTTTTTTAGGATTGGAACTATTTCGTTCCTTCATCTCATCCTCCTTCTAAAAAGATGCCTTCAATTCCACAAAGGCAGCACTCAAAGTGGAATCTACGAGCCCGAATAGAGTATCGTCCGGTCCGGAATAAAACTCTGCGCCCAAAGTGAAGGTTAATGCATCGGCAATATCGTATGTCATTTTCGGCCGTAATAAGGTTTCGTTGGATGTGAAATTCATGAATCCCAATACTTCGATCGACATAAGCTCATTCATCAACTCCCATGCCGCCCGGCAGGACAGGGAGTGACTTACCTCATACTGCTGGAAGCTGATCAACCTGTTTTTGAGTGCTATCTCATAGGAAGGAAAATCCAGCGGATTTATCGGCATTTCCAGTTCCTCGAAGTCAAACACATACCTCCCGATGTATTGGACAATCAGGCTGAAATTTTTCATAAGCTCCTTGTCCAATCCAAGGACATACTGCAGGTCGGGGTTGGGAATGTGGATGAACTTTTTATAATCTTGGTGGGGTCGCCGGTATGCCACTTCACCTCGAAGACCCCACGAACCTGCCACAACCGTGGAAAAATCCGCCCCGACAATGTGCATCCTGTAAGATTTGTGATAAACGTTCAAGGCCACGTTCGGCACCATGACTTCAGAAACCTCAGCCATTATCCCGGGCATAGGATTAAACCCGTTGAAGTAGGAGATCGATCCGTCCATCGAAGGTAACTCCATGTTCAATCGAAGGGCGAACGCACTGTTTTTCAACTTCATATCCGGGTAATCTGGCTCACCCAGAAAAATCCCCAGCGGAAACGGGACAAGATCCGTGGGGATATAGGAAGGGCTGTAGACAGGAACCCATATCGCCTCGAACCTTACGGGATGGAGGTTGTAATAGGAACGAATCAAAAAATTTGCCAGCCTGCGATCATCCTCATCTGCGGACCGGATGAGCATATTCCTGGGTGTTATGTTGTCGGTAGGATTCCAGCCATCCGCCCGTCCCCAGACAACGACCTGATGGCCGATCCGAAAATCAAAAGGACCGACATAAGCATTGACATAGGCTTCCCGGAGAATGATTTCCGACACTGTTTTCTGGAATTCATGACCGCTTCGGAACCGGACTTCGGCAAAAGCATCCCCAAAATCCTGTTTCCGCAATCGCAGTTTTAGAGAGGCTTCTCCGTATCCGCTTTTTATTTCGGCGCTGTTTTTATCGGGGACCTTCCCGACAAACAAAGTGCCCCTCAGATATCCATTCAGTTCGTAGGATTTTTCCTCGTCCTTGTTCGTGGCCTGTTCGAATAAGCTTTGAGAAGAAAGCAAAGAGGTGAACACAAAAACGAAAAAAAACATGAGTCCGGCAACTTTCACCACCTTGATCTTCATGATGACCTCCATGGCAAAAATTTAATCAAACGTTTGTTCATATGAATAGGATAAAAATTAAACAAACGTTTGTCAAGGAGGTCATGCTATTTTTTTCTTTTCATCCCGAACAGGAAACGGAGTGGACCGAATCTTTTAACCAGCAATTCATAGATCAGCATGATGGTGATGAAGGAAACCGTACTGAGAACAAGATATTTCAGCATCAAAGCGGCACTCCAATCTATGAAAAAAAATCCGAAAACTACAATCACACTCTGGTGAAGGATATAGAAGGGCAATACGGCTACGTTGGCATATTTCAGCAATCGATTCCGAAAGGTGAGATGCCTGCTCCCAAGACCCAGGATAGCAAGAATCCAAACCCATGAATTGAAAGTCCGGAGAAGGGACAACCAAAAATAATCAAGACCCCCAAAGGAAGGATAGGCCCCGGAACGCCTGAGATAGAATCCCACAAGAGTTGTGATCGCGGCCAGTGCTAAAAAAATCACCCTTTGTTTTTCCAAAGAACGTTTATATCTCTCGTCAGATGCCAGCAAATATCCAAACAGGAAAAATACCAGATAGACAAAAACATTCCACCCCCCAAAGTTACGTTGCCCGAGTCCGTCGGGATGAAAAAGAAATTCCATAAGGGCCAAAGGGATCGCAAGCAAAAGAATGACACCGGACATCTCAAAAAAGGAACTAAGGCGTTTGAGCTGTCGGTTAGCCCCTTCTCTTTTGAAAGCTAGTAATAGGGGCAGGGTCAATAAGGAAAAAAGAAAAAGAATAAGCAGAAACCAGAGATGGAGTCCCATCCAGGCAAAGTTTCCGCTGAACCCGTACCAACCATCGAAATAGCGCGGATAGAATTGAAAGAGCGATCCAGCAAATTGGTCATTGGTAAACCGCTCGATGTAAACTTGCGGTGGGATCAGGATAAATATCCCAAAAACGAGCGGAATGAACAAGCGTTTGAATCTTTCGCCAAGATACTGGCCTCCACTCCTGAAGTTCAGGGCAAATCGTGAGCTCATGCCTGACAAAACAAAAAATATCGGCATAATCCACTGTACGAGAATGCCTACAAAAACGGAAAAGCCCAAACTCAATTGCGGATTCTTGACATGCCAGCCATCATGGTCGAAATATCTCGCGCAATGAAAAAGGAAGACCGAAAACATAGCGAGGACTCGCAGCCAGTCGATGTCGTACCGTCTTTCTTGATTATTCATCATAAATTTCTGATTTTGATGTTACAAAAAAATGTATCGGCATTTTTTATGAATAATTCAGACAATATGATAAACTTATTGCCGCGGACAATCAACAGAAGGGAGCAAGCATGGATTTTAAAAAAATAAAAAAGAGACTTACCGGGTTGGATACAGCTTGTATCTGTGATGCGACCAAAACTTTCCGGGTTATGGATCCCGGAATAAGGCCTGTCTTCGATGGCATAAAAATGATCGGAATCGCCCGGACCGTCCACTGCCGGAGCGACTTTCTATCAGTCATCAAGGCCCTCCAGGAGGCCCAGGAGGATGAGGTTTTGGTCATCGATGCTGAAGGGGATAAAATTGCGTTTGCCGGAGAGATGTTCGCCACTGAAGCGCAGAGAAAAAAACTTGCCGGCATGGTCATTGATGGAGGATGCCGTGATGTCAGGCAGATCCGGAAAATACAATTCCCGGTGTATGCCAGGTATCAAACGCCGATGGCAGGAGGCGCTTCCAAGATATTCAAGACCCAAATCCCGGTCCAATGTGGCGGGATTTCTGTATCCCCTGGAGACATCGTTTTCGGGGATGATGACGGGATCGTAATCATGAAGGAAACGGAGATCGAGACTATCTTGGACGTTGCAGAAACAATCCAGAAGATCGAAGAAAAGGTCATTAAAAAAATGGAGGCAAAGACGAGTCTTTTTCTCCTGATGAATTTCCCCGACCATTACGAACGGATCAGTAAAGGGCAGGACAGCAAATTGGAATTTATTTTATAATGGTCTTCCATTTTTTCATGATTTCTGCAAAACACTGCAGGCCGCTGGGGATTACAGCACCGTACCCATGACCAGGCTGGGTCCAAGCACCGGCCAGATAAAGGTTTTCAATCGGTGTGGAATGCGGCACGCGATTCGGCCCTGTATTGTTCATCGTCTGGTCCCACCCGTATATGGCTCCCCGATAATGGCCGGTGTATCGCACATTGGTCAACGGAGTCCCGATCTCCTTGATCTCTATCGCCTCTGACAATCCAGGAAGTACCGTCTCCTCCACTGTTTTTATCAGGATGTTAGCCATCCTCTCCTTTTCCGCCCGGTATTCTTTTTTATTCCCTTTCCAATAATCGGCCTCATATCTTTCCCAGTGAGAATACCCTTGAAGAGCAAGGATGTTGACGGTGTTTTTACCCTCCGGAGAATATCCCTTGTAAACATTGTCATACAACATCAATCCATAGCCAGAGTTTTCCACATCTGCCTCAAGCAGTGCCTTGTAATATGCATCATCATCATAACCTTTTGCATAAAATATTTCGCTGTCTTCGATTCCCAATTCCCCAACCAGGTTCTTCTTCAACCCTAAAAAGACCTGAAAACTGGAAAGGCTGACACTGTATTTCTCGAAATTGGCCACATAATCCTTCAAATGGTCCTTGTCATCCACCATCTTGAGAAAGGTATCGTAGGCATTGGCGTTGGAAACCACGGTCTTTCCCTTATATTCTGTTCCATCAGCTGTTCTCACTCCGTAGGCCACATGGTTCTTTACTAGAATCTTTTCGACTTTGGATTTGAGTTTGACTTTGCCACCTTTATCTTCGATGAATTTCACAAAAGCATCGCTGATCTTCTGGGATGTGCCCTTGGGGTAAAATCCACCGCCTTTAAGATAACCGATGGTGGGAAGGGCGTAATAAAAACTGGCAAGCTTGGACGGAGGAAGGCCAAAATATCCCCAGAGCGAGGAGATAAGGGCTTTGAGCTTGGGACTTTTAATCCGCGTATCCACCAAAGCTCCCCAGGTTTTGGTATAGCTTTTAAACAAATAGGGATAGTCTTTCGGGAAACGGCTCATATCGACCTGGCCTCCTGCCTGGGAGTACTTGTTTATATCCTGAGATAAGCCTTCCATATCCTCAAAAATTCCTAGTATGCCCTGCTCTTCCTCTGGAAAATAGCCGATCAGCATGGCAATGTATTTTTTTAGATCTCTTTGGGGCACGCGGTAATCATAATCAGGAAAAATGGCTCTGTAGAGATGGGGATGGGGGACAAACTCGACATCTTTTATCTCGGGAAATCCTGGGATGAGGTTCCAAACACCGTTTCTCTCCCCGACTGTGGTGGAATGAAGGGACACATCGAACACAAACCCTCTCGGCCTCTTGAACGTCGAGGCATACCCACCCGGAACATAGTGCTGCTCCAAAACCAAGGGTTTGAATCCCTGCCGGGCAAAGGCAGCTCCACAGCTCAATCCACCCAACCCCGAGCCGATAATCACAGCGTCGAACTCTGTGTCATCACTACCCGTGCTCTTTCCTCTTGGGAAGGAATCCCAATCAAGAGCAAGCATCGGAACACCCGCCAGTAATGTTTTCAGGAAATCCCTTCTAGGCAAATTTTTTTCAAACATCTTCCCTCCTCGCAATACTATGAAATATCCTTTTTAAGTCCCGGGCATTTTACGGACTTTGGCGACACGCTGAAATTTTTTGTCTCCCACCTGCAGGATCACAACATACTCCCCGGGAGCAACCAATTCACCCTGTCTCCTTCGCATGCGTGGAGAATCTTTCATCTGATCCATCTCTTCTTGAGTCAAAGGGCGGCGCATGTCCCAGATTACTCTGTTCACACCAGCCTTAGAATCGCCCTCCAGTGTCACTAACTCTTTACCCATCAGATCTTGGATCTTGACCTGAACTTTGTCCTTAGCTTTATCCTTTAAATAGTAATTGACAATAATGCCATAGGTCTCGTTTGGCACGGAAAATTGCCTGTGTCCGAAGGGATTCTGTCTTCGTTTGTATATCCACTGCACTTTGGGTTCGATTGCGAAGAGAAAAACGTCCCTGGCCAAAACCTCGTTGTTCAACTCTTGGAGTGGGGTTATATCCGTGACATATAAGCCTCTGCCGTAAGTCCCGATGACCAGGTCATTCTCACGGGGATGGATAAGAAGGTCGAAGATATCTTGTGTGGGCATATTGTTCTTCATGCTCACCCACTTGTTCCCGCCATCGATCGTCACCCACACACCGAATTCTTTTCCTACAAACAGGAGGTCCGGATTTTTTTTGTCCTCCACGATGACATGGATCACACCATAGGGCATATCCCCGGCAATGGAGATCCAGGTTTTGCCGAAATCCGTGGTCTTGTAAACAAACGGCCGAAAATCATCCCTTTGGAAACCGGTTTTGACCACATAGGCTGTTCCGGCCTCGTGATGCGAGGCAAAGACTCGGCTTACATAATAATCCTCCGGAGCTCCGGCTTCGAATAGATTGTCTGTGAGATCGATCCAAGCACCACCACTGTTATTCGTCAGCTGCACTTTCCCGTCATCTGTTCCCACCCAGATGATCCCCGGTTTCACAGGAGATTCCGCAATCGTGGTGATGTTACAGAATTCGATGTTTCCTTCGAGCTTTTTCGGGTCGTTCGTTGTCAGGTCCGAGCTGATCTCCTGCCAATCGTCCCCACGGTTGAGGGATCGCAGCAGAACTTCGGCACCCAAATAGATGATCTGGCTGTTGTGCGGGGAGATGTGAATAGGGGCGGTCCAGTTGAACCGGTATTGAAGGTCATCTTCCTCCCTTCTGGGGCGAATAGATTTTCCGACTCCGAGTTTTTGGTCGAAGCGCTGGATTGCGCCCATCTGAAAATCATTGTACAGCCAGCGGCTGTCGTTGGGATCCACCTGGTTGTACATCCCGTCACCGCCTCCCACCACAGCCCAATCATTCCGATTGATGGTTCCGTAAAGACTGTTGCTCGGGATCTTGAACGAGCCGGTGTCCTGTGTTCCTCCGTAGATGTTATAGGGATCGTCCATATCCACACCGATGGCATAATACTGGGCCCCCGGGATATTTTCGTACACATCCCATGTTTTTCCAAAATCATAGCTTTGGGCCAATCCGCCATCATTTCCCAGGATGATGCGGTTGGAATTATTCGGATCGATCCGCACCACATGATGGTCCACATGCACCCTGTTGGCAATATTCACCGGCCCGCTTTTCCCCCAAGTTTTCCCTCCGTCATTCGATCGTTGGAGACGTGTGCTCAATGCATAAATAACCTTGTCATCATTCGGATCGATTCGGATCTCTCCATACCATTTCCCCCCGCCGAGATTGTCTTCTGTCCTGTTCATCTTTTTCCAACTCTCGCCGCAATCTTCAGAACGATAGACTTCGCCACCAATTCTCTGTTCTTGAGGTTCTTCACCTTGTTTTTTCGCTCTTTCGGCTTCAGCCTCGGTGGGCGGGCGCATGTTGTCGTTTTCGATATGGGCATACAGGATTTTTGTATTTTTGGGATAAATCGCCAACCCTATTCGGCCCAGTTTTCCTGCTGGCAATCCTTCTGCCAATTTATTCCATGTCTTCCCCGCATCATTGGATTTGTAGAGCGCTGTCTCAGGGCCTGATTCCTCAAAATGCCAGGGTTCACGCCACTTATCATATGAGGCAGCATACACAATGGCGGGATTTTGGGGATCTATCACCACATCCACGACCCCAACCTTTTCACTGATAAAAAGGACCTTCTCCCAAGTTGCTCCGCCATCTGTTGTCTTGTAGAGGCCGCGCTCCTTGTTAAAGCTGAAATGATAGCCGAGTGCAGCCGCATAAACGATGTCGGGATTTTGCGGGTGGATAGCGAGCTGGCCGACATGACGGGTTTTCCGCAATCCCATATACTTCCACGTTTTCCCCTCATCGATGGACTTGTACACGCCATCCCCTTTGATTGTCAGACGTCCTGAAGCAGCCGTTCCGGTGCCTACCCATAGGATGTTGGGATCTGAAGGCGCGATCGCAAAATCTCCGATCGCAGGTGTCCCTCCATTATCGAACAAGGACTGGAATGTCGTGCCGTTATTCTCGGTCCTCCACAGGCCGCTCGTGGCGTAAACCACATAAAAAGTATACGGTTTACCGGCAGGCACCTCGATATCAAGAATCCGTGCTCCTTGCACGGCCGGCCCCAAAGCTCGATACTTGAAAAACTTCAGAAAATCTTCGTTGAAGACATCCTGGTCTTCTCCAAAAAGGCCGGAAAATGCAAGCAGCACACCGAACACCAAACAAAATCCGGATAATGTTTTTTTTCGCATACGCCCTCCTTTCAGTTGTACATTCCGATGGGCGCTCCTGGTGGTGCAGACAGCGGAGCCGGTAGTATAATTTTGGTAGGATCTTTTTGAAACAGCTCGATCCTTCCTATGGTATACAGAAAGTTAGCCCTTTGATCGGGATCTGTAAGTAAGGGTTTTCTATCTATCATTGTGTTCATCTTCTGTTTAAGCCATTCTTTCAGCTCCTCCAGCTTTGAAAAGGCTAGAGCTCGCACTTGCGGGGCATTGTCTTCATCAGCAGCCAAGCTCATCATATTGTAAAGAACAACACTATTCACGACCCGCTGAATCTCCGCAAATTTTCCCGACTTATACGGAGATTTCCAAGTGAACGTGATCAATTGATCCAAGACTTCTCCGAATCCGGGATATTTTTTGTCCCTTGAATGATAGTCGACCAACCGTGCGGCCCTCTCCGGGTGGAGGATCAACCGGATGGTCAAATTGGCTGCAACCTCGGCCGCTCCCAAAGGATCGAATGTCGATCCTGTATGTCCAGGAAAAAGCTCCCGTGTCTGCCTATATCCCGGGGGCCGCGGTGGGATGATGTCCAGTATTTTTTTATCGATGGCCAAATTCATCGGATAGATAGTCTTAAGAAGCGCTTCTAAAGCCCGTTGTTGCTCTCCCGGTTCGACAATTTCAGGATCCTTCTGCACATCCCCTCGCAAAGTATGATTGTAGTAAAGTCCGCCCAGACAACTGGCGGCGGCCTCGACCTGGTACCGGTGGAAAAGATACACAGGGACCAGCACTTCTTCTAGCGTGGCCATCGGAGCCCACATCGGAATCCTGTTTTCTGAAAATCCATCGAGGGCAATAGCACGGATCTTCATCACCCGTTCCAGCTCATCCACCGGGTGTTTGCCATTGTCCCATGTTGCAGTGAGAGGATGAGCGCTAGATGGCCCTGCATCCTGACTGGCAAGGTAATATAATCCGCTGGAAAAAGCATTGTCGAGAATAGCCTTCAGTTCTTTTTCTTCGTCCGCTCCATCTGGAAAATCCTGGTATCCATAGGCAACAGAGACCTTGTCCCATTCGCCCACACCGGTGGCATAGGCATCGGACAGATCAAGAGTCCCATCCCGTTTGATCTTAATCAACGGATGGGGGTAATCCATCACAGAAGCCCTGTCATTGACGCTGGAGGCATAGTTGTGGCCTAGACCTATAGTATGGCCAACTTCATGGCAGGAGAGCTGGCGGATACGTGCTAGTGCCAGCTCCACCATTTCTTTGGTCGAAATTCCTTCCTTGCCATCTTCGTAATCCGCTACCAATCCTTGGGCGATCAGAAAATCCTGCCGCAGACGCTGAGATCCCAGAGCCACATGTCCCTTGATGATCTCGCCTGTCCGTGGATCTCCAACACCCCCTCCATAAGACCAGCCTCGCGTAGAACGGTGCACCCAGTTGATCATGTTGTACCGCACATCCATCGGATCCGCTCCTTCAGGAAGCACCTTGACCTGAAAAGCATTCCTGTAGCCGATAGCCTCAAAAGCCTGGTCCCACCAACTGGCGCCCTCTATCAAGGCCGTTCGGATGGGCTCAGGCACTCCAGGATCGACATAATAAACGATCGGTTTCACAGGATCGCTCACCTTAGCATTCGGGTCTTTTTTTATTAACCTAAAGCGGGGGATAAATCTTTTTGTGATGGATTGATCGATCGGTACGGAAAAATCCAGGTAACTCATGCTTCCAAAATTGGAACGGGGGTCATAAATACGGGGCTTATAATTATCGTCGGGAAGCTTTATCAGAGAATGGTGTTGACGGACGGTGATGGCGCCGGGATCGGG
>RCNB010000334.1_pt1 | contig 37055 bp, 61 predicted proteins | sample 2041321 | NCBI WGS metagenome assembly RCNB01 (sample SAMN09708232, study PRJNA481090) | Marine sediment metagenome, whole genome shotgun sequencing project.
GTCCATGCGCATACTCACGGTTCCGTCCTTGTAGTTTTTTCTTGCCTTCATGATTTCTTATATTTTGGTAAAGATGAATATATAACTAGAGACCACATCAACACGGCGGCCCCTCCTAGCGTCCAAATCTCCGAGTTCTGAGGTGCTGCGCCTGTGTTCCCTTGTATTATGCAGCAAGCGCCAAACATGGCGGCGAGCATTGCGGCTGTCTTTAGATTTTTCATCGTTTAACGAGGTTTAGGTTTAGCTCTCTGGCTGCGTAGTTAATATGTTTTTGGGTGGTCTGTGACCAGTAGCCCACCTGTATAAGGTCAGGCCCTGCAATCACTGCGACCATTGTCGAATAAGAATAAATTTTATCGTCTTCTTGTCTCAGGTTCTTGGAGTATTTTGCGAATGTGCTCATAATTAAAAGTTTAAGGTTTTTAAGATTTGGTTTCTCAGCGCCTGCGCTGTTTTGGTTAACTCGATAATTTCGTTGTGGTCGTCATATGAACACAGCGATAAAATACGGTTTTCAATGTTTTGGATATTTTCCACGTTTCTAGTTTTTAAGATTTGGCCCCTTTGCAAATGGTCGCTTCTGCATTCCCTTCTGAAGTATAAAGGGGCTGTTTTTTTTTGGCCCGTTGTTCTAGTAACTGGCTAACGTAAACAACATGCTTTAAATGGATTGTAAAAAGTGGCTTCCTATATTGCCTTAGTGCCTTAGTGCATTGCGTTAACCTGCGTTAACTCATTGAGGTGAACCCCTCAGGGGGTAATAATCCTTCTTTGCTTGTTGTCTCAGTTAGTGGCTTCGTGTTGGGTGCTAATCCTCAGATGCTTGAATCGATGTTATCTCCTCGCAGGCCTTTCAGGCGCTTACTAAAATGTTGGTGCTATGTCTCGGGGCCAACCTCCCTGCTTTCGTTACCTCAAAGAAAGGGCGAGTTATTGGAATGGCAATGGCTTACCCCTAAATTTGAGTGTTTAATACTATGAATTAGGGTTAAGTGTCTGAGTATCAGGTAGTTAAGCTAAGTAGTTGATTATCAGGTAGTTAACTAAAAAGCATAGGTATTTACTACTAGGTATAAAGTACCATTGATATGCTAAGTCGTTGATTATCAGGTAGTTAGCTTTATCAAGATAGTATTGATACCCGTGATACATTAAATAATTGAGACCACCAAATATTCCTGTAGTTTATAATGATTCTAAATAAGGATGTTGAGCAGTGCATGAGTAAGGGCCAACTAAGTATAAACACCTAGTGCGTAATTCTTCCGGTATGTTGGTACTATGTAATACATGGCAGCGTATCTGTTGCACCTGTCACAGCTTCCACATACACAATAAGCGAAAATACTTAATTTAAAAAAGAGGGCAGTTTTATACCTAGTCATAGATATGACCAAAACGCTAAAGTGCTGGTACTCAGGTAGTTAGCATAGGTATAAAATACTAAAATCCACGAACTATTTTTTTTGATATCAGTACACCAGAGAGGGGTTAAAGGCTATTAGAGGCCCTTAAAATCGTTTTTAGAGTGTAGTATTTTAGTACCTGTCAGCCTGTCTTAGTACTGACATTCTGTCATCTGTCTTTATGTCATGTTGTTTTGGTGGTGGTATAAACACCTAGTATTTTAATGGGGTGAGGCTCCTTGCTAAAAATAACATCATTGCACATAGAATCATCTATTCATAATCATTATAAACTAGGAAAATAAATGGGTAAAAATTAGGAATTGACCGGAAAAGTATCTGGTGGGTACTAAGCTGACCTCACAGAGCGGGGGGAAGGTTCGGGGGGTGGGTAAGAATCCTCGTCTTTAAGCTACTTTTAAAGAACAATCCTTACAATCATATCACTTATGCACAAGAGTTCCTTAGAACGTCTCTGAAGTACCTTAAAAGGAATCTAATAAGCTAAGGTGAACTACCTTTCTCAATAATCTTCCTTATAATAATAGTATTTAAGATAATAGTATTTTTACTATACTATATCCCTTTAGGGATATAGTAGTATAAATAAGTACTAGTATAATAATAGATTATTATTTACAAACTTCTTAAATGAGTTGTTTAGTGCGGTAATTGAATGTGTTGCATAATTCATTTTGTACATTACTTAAAAACGTATGACTACTGAGAGTTTTTTAATAGCCTTAGCGGGGAACGGATTACCCAAGGGTGAGATGAAGGCAGAGATGTTTAGGTTCCATAACTCAATGGTTGGTAAGAGTGTTTACTTTGTCAAGGAAGAGAATCCAAACACTGGTTGTGGAAGTTGTATACAGAGGGTTAAGACTGCTGTATGGAAATGGTATCACCTTGATGATACGGCCCCGAAATATAATCGCTTAGTGTTCCTAAAGCTAGGAGCGCATAACATACCCCTTTATAACGTAACCGATGCCAACTAAGAGGGACAAGAGCGGTGCTATAATAGCAGGGAAGGGTATCAACCTTACAGACCTACAGGAGCAGTTCCTTGAGGGCATTAGGAACGAGGGTATGGAGAGTGCCTCTAAGTTATCTAAGGAGTTAAACTACACAAGTTTTTATCGTGACAGGAGAAACTATGGTACAGCATTCTACAAGGAGCTGATGAAGATTACCAACGCAGAGCTTTCAAGCATTGAGGCAGCGAAGGGAACTAACCTGACAGCACTAATTAGGATTAGGGATAATGCCATTGCAGGAGGTGATATGAAGGCCGCTATGGAGTCTATAAAGATTATCAATGATATGCAAGGATACAAGGCCCCTACGAAGGTAGAGCAGACCAAGTTTGATATTAAGGCTACTATAGATTTAACAGTCCCTGTTGAGGAGAACGATGGCTTCTTAGACATAGACTTTACTGATGAAGATTAATGAACATAAAACTCTATAAGCCAACTGCGCCTCAAGTAGATTTCCACAAGCTAGTACACGATGACAAGCCCTTTATATCTGCAATTGTAGCAGGAAGGCAAACGGGTAAGACCTTCTTTATGCAGAACGACTGTGTACTAAGAGCAATCAACAACCCTAAACACCGTATGTTCTGGGTCTCACCAATACAAGACCAAGCAAACAAGGTGATGAAGGACATTGAGGCAATGTTCAGTGGACACCAAGAGCTTTGGAATAAAATAGTTAAACGATATGACAGAAAGGCAAACGAACTTTATTTTTACAATGGCAGCTTTATTAAGTTCCGTAGTGCTGATAGTGGTGACAATCTACGTGGGGCTACACTAGACTTCATCTACTTGGATGAGGTTGCTTATATGAAGCTTGATTTCATTAACGAGGTACTCTTACCTATGGTCACAAGGACTAATGGAAGGGTGTGTGCGGCATCTACATTTAATGGGCCTAACTGGTTTTACGATTGGTACAAGGAGGGGCAGACAGAAGAGTCTTGGGAGCAGATAAAGAGTATTAAGCGTACTTACCTAGACCTTGATGACGAAGGTGTCTCTAAGACCGTCCTAGGCATAAAGAAGAGTATGACCAAGGCTCAGTTTGACCAAGAGTTCTTATGTAGACCAGTATCTGGAAATGCACTCTTTAGTAGTATAGAGGATGCTATAGATGAGAATATAGATAGTAAAGCTGAAAGAGTGTATGTCGGGATGGACATCGGAGTCGCCCAAGATTACACAGTGCTGACCGCGCTCTCAGAAGACTACAGAATCATAGACATAGACCGATTCAACTACAAGGAAGAGGGTATGGACTACGATGAGTTCAAGCAGCGTATACGTGAGTTCTACTTCAAGCACGATGGCAATATGGCGGCGGCCTACTTTGAGGTGAATAACAATGATTTACTATTTGATGACTTGACTGATGACGACACAATGTACAAGTTAATACCATTCCACACTACAGCTAAGTCTAAACCAGAGATGATAAGGAATTTAATCAAACTATTTGAGGACAAGGTGATTAAGATACCCAAGCACACAGGGTTAATCAAGGAGTTGTATGACTTCAAGAGTAAGAAAAACGCTATTACGGGTAATTTACAATTTAGTAATACTGATGGAAAGCACGATGATATGGTAATGAGTTTAGCAATTGCTGCATATTGTGCTAAGGAAGAGCAGGATGGTGGTGTAACAATGTTCTTATGATTACATTTAGACAGCACATAGACATTTCTAAGTCTATAAAAAGAGACAAGTCTATATTTGGATATATTGCAAACCTTGAGGCTTCGGAAAAGATAAAGGTTACTCGTGACATAGCAGATTCTTACCCGCTAGAAAACCTTCCTCTAGATAGTCTATCGCTTAATGATAAGTTTAAATACACCACAGATGTAATGGAGATGGTTCTTGGACAGTTCATTATGACTGAGCAGATAATCACAGGAAAGACAAACTACGAAACAGATGCAGAGAATGACCTAGCACTTGCCGAACTGATAATAAGACCTAAACACCATCAAGAGTTTGATAACTCAGACAGTAATGCTGAAGTTAAAAACAAAGAGGATATATTAAATAGCGATGTAAGAGAGATTTACTCAGTTATATATAAATATCTTGATGTAAGGGAGTATGTATTGTTTAAACAGTTTGCAGGCGTGTTCTATGAGGTTCCAGACAATACAGAGGACACTGAGGACGAGGAAGAGGAATCAAAAAAGAGTGGTGCAGATTTGTTTCAGCAACAGTGGTTTTGGTATTCAATGGTTCGTATGCTGGCAAATGAAGATATCACAAGGTACGAAGAAATATATATGTTAAAGATGTCTACGGTAATGCCAGAGATGAGTTTTTTAGCGCAGAAAAACAAGATAGATTCAGCTAGGCAAAGACAGTCTCAAGCCCTGAGTAAATTGTAAATTTAAAAAAAGGTTCATATGAATAATCTCATAAGTTTATACAAAGATATAAAGACTTTCGCAGATGGTCATAGAATGGTAAATCAATTTTTATTAGTTGGTTCGGAAGACGATATCAATCAAAGAGAGTTTGATTACCGTACTCTTGTTATGATTCCTATGGAGGCAAACCTGTCAAGAGATTTAAACTCACCTATATACACGCTTGATTTTGGAGTAATAGTTATTGACAAGACTATTGTTGATAATGACCTTGCATATATTCAGTCTTCAGAAGAAAATATAAATATTGTTGGTCAGTTACAAGATTACCTACAACAACAAGGGAGGGATGTAGACTTTAATAATGTTGAAATGACCACGAGTATGGATAAGGATTACAATATAACCATAGCTATGACTGACTTTACAGTGAACCTAGCTAGAAGCCCTTATGTAAAGAGTATTAATATTTAATGGCTAGGTCTGCAAAACAGTATGAAAACCAAATTAAGGTTGTAATAGTTGCTATCCTTTCAAAAGAGTTTAAAAAATCCTCTATAGTTAGCAAAGTAATAGGTAATGCAAAATCAAATAATCAGGTAGCTACAAAAGGATTAGTAAACCCTAGCAGAACAGGTTCTATCGTACCATCAAGAGATGATAGGTGGCTAGTTAATCCAGATGCAGTTGTAGTTAGGGTAGGCTCTGTTAAATATGGAGTTCCCGAAGTTTCTAGAATAAGCTTAAAAATAAGATATGGATTGGCACAAGAGTATTATTGGCTGACAAAAGAATCTCCTAATAGCATCTGGAGACCAAGCAGTACTGAAATAGTAAAATGGATTAGAGCTAAGGGAAGCAGGGGGAACTTTAAGTACAGAGGAAGGTCTGCTGATTTAAGTAAAGACTATCAAGTTCAATCTATTGGATACTTGATATCAAGAAGCATAGGAAAGAAGGGTATATCAAAAACAAATTTGTTTAACCCCTTTAAAAATAAAAAAGATGGGGTAGAGGCTACTGTTGACAGAGCGTTACCAAAAATCTACGATAGATTAATTTTATTATACGGTACTGAATCAGAAGATGTACTTGTAAAAATGTTAGAAATATTTAAATAATGGCAGCAGCAGGAAAGGGAAGTGTTAAGCAACTATCAAGACAGGTAGAAGGCTTTGCTGAATCAATCAAAAAGCTTCATTTGGAGCTTGGAAAATTAGAAAAAGGAACCAAAGATTACGTTTCAAAACAGAAAGAGTTAAACAAGGTTTTAAAAGACGGCACAACAGCTTCTGAAAAACTTAGCAAGGCTGAAAAGTTATTAATTCAAAATAACAAGAACCACGCATCGTCAGTAAATGCTGGTAAAAAGGCTCAAGATAAATTTAATAAATCGGTTTCTGATGGAGCTGCTCAATTTAAAAAAGCCAACAAAGCACAGGACAACTTTGGAAACAGATTAAAATCTGCTATAAGCACAATTTCAAGATTTGGAATTGCGTTTCAAATACTTAATGGTGCAACAAGACTGTTTAGAGAACTAACAATAGGTTCTATAAAACAAGCGATAGAATTTGAAAAGTCACTCGCAAACCTTGGCGCTGTTGCAGGTGCTACATCGGAAGAGGTTAAAGAACTTGGAAAGAACGCTTTAGCAGTCGCTGGGCAAACAAAGTTTACAGCACAAGAAATAGTGGGTCTTCAGACAGAACTTTCTAAACTTGGGTTTTCAGCTAAAGATGTAGTGGAATCTACACAGGCTATTGCTTTTGCTGCTCAGGCGTTGGGTTCTCCTCTAGATGCTACGGCTTCGTTAGTTGGTAAGCTTAGAAATCAATTTGGATTATTGGTTGAGGAGACCACAATGATATCTGATATACTTGTAACATCTATCAACGAGAGTGCGTTATCCTTTGATTCATTCGGTGTTTCAATGCAGTATGTTGGGCCAATAGCAAGGACATTAGGCCTTTCTCTTGAGCAGACAGCGGGGGCAATGGCTGTTCTTGCGGACAATGGTTTTACAGCATCAAGGATTGGTACAGGTCTTCGCGGTATTCTTACTGAATTAGGTAAGACAAGTGCTGATGCCGAGCAATCTTTAAAAAAATTAGCAGAGCAAAATATATCTTTATCTGAAGCAGTTAATCTTGTAGGAAAAAGAAATGCAGCTCAATTGTTGACATTGCTTAAAAACATTGATGCTATAGACACCGCTAACGATAAGTACTACCAACACGGAAGAGCTTTAATATCAGCAGCAAAACAAGCAGATTCTTTCAATGGGCAGATGGACATCCTTACATCAAACTTTAGACAGTTTCAGATAGGAATAGGGAACTCTATTGTTGAGAGCGGTTTCTTTATAAATGTTTTAGGTATTTTGTCCACCACTGCTCAAAGAACTGCGCTTGGGTTTAAGTCTTTAAGAGATATAGGTCTGGATGGTTTTGCATCAGACGTTAATGAGATAATAGATGATGGAATAGACCCTCTTACTTCGGCCCTTGATACATTCATAGAAGCTGGAAAGGTGTCTACAGAAAATTTAGGAGAACTGAAGCGTGCTATTAAAGGAGCATCTGAAGAATCTAAGAGATTAGGTACAGATATTTTACCTAGTCAAGAGGCACTTGAAAAACTAGGTGTAACATCTACGCAGTTTGCTGCATTAAAGGGCTATTTTGATTTATTAAAAAAAGGAGAGAAAGACCAGAGGAATCAAAACGCTATAATCAAAGGTACTGCTGAGGCTACATCTATCTATAAAGACGAGGTACAGGATTTAATCACAAGGTCTATTGAGGGACAAAACGTAAACGAAGATTCCAATACGCTTTATAAGGAGCTGGAGGGTGGTATAGACAGTTATAAAAGAGCGTTAAACTCATCAAACGGAGTTACTAAAGAACAAGAGGTGCAATACAAAGCATCTATTGCCGTTCTAAAAGGCTATCAAGAACAAGTCAAGAATACTCAGCTTAATGAAGCGGAGCTAGAGAAGTTTAGAAAAAACCAAGAAAAAGAAAGAATATCTTTAAGAATAAAAGCTATAAATGATGAAACAGCTCTTGAGGTAAATTTCTTAAATGAGAGGGCAAGGGTAGAAACATTAGGTGCTAAGACGGCTGATAAAAAAGCAGACATAGAACGTGAAAGACAGATACTAGTTTCAGATGCTTACAATAAAAAAGCAAAGTCCTTAGCTGATATAAATGTAATATATGAGGAAAACATTCCATTGGTTGATAAAGCTATATCATCTGCTGAAAAACAAGCGGAAGTTTTAGGCTCAAAGGTTATAAGTAATGCGGCAAAGGCCTTAAAAGATTATACTAAAGAGTCTGATAAATTAAAGAAACAGTTTGATGAAAATGAGATAGGCCTTGATGATTACAACGCAGCTTTACAACGCTCTCAAGATGAGTACAGAGAATATATACAAGCTTTAATAGAAACTTTTGATGTTTCAGAAGAGGTTGCTAATATATTGCTTGACCTTGCGAACAGATACGATAAATTGTCTGTCTCAATAAAGTCAACCAATGGTGATATAAAAGAAGGAAAGAAAGATTGGAAAGATTTTACAGATGAACTTAAAGAAACAGGATGGATTGACATAGCCTCTGATGCTGTAGATGCGTTAGGTGAGACCTTAGATGAGTTTAACAGCACTCAGTTAGAAAACACCAAGGCTACTGAACAAGCAAAGCTTGAAGTAATAAAAGAAAGGTATGGTATTGAACAACAAATACTAGCTTCTCAATTAGATAATCAATTAATTACAGAGTCTCAGTTTCGTCAAAAACAAAGGGAACTTAAAAAGGCTCAGATAGCAGAGGAAAACACTATTAATAAAAGTATATTTGATGCTGAAAAGAAAGAAGATGTAAATAACGCTAGAATAGAAGGGCTAGAAGCATCTGCCCAAGCGTATTTGCAGGCATTCCAAGCTTATGAGCCGACTACCGCTGTTATAGTAGGAAGTATAGGAGCGGCAATAGCGATAGGTTCGGCAACCGCTCAGATATCTGCTATTAATCAAAGGAAATATGTTCCTAAGAAGTTTGCTGATGGTGGTGTTGTAAACGGCCCGTCACATAACGAGGGAGGTGTGCCTTTCTCTGTACAAGGGCAGGTAGGTTACGAGATGGAAGGCGGGGAGTACATAATAAATAAGCGTGCTACCTCAATGCATAGGGACTTATTGGAGAAGATTAACAAGAGTGGTAGAACCGCACCAAAAGTGGGTAGCTTTAAATATGCACAAGGAGGATTGGTAAACACACCTATTAATGAAAGTGTAGATTACCTAAAGGCTATTGCGGAAGCTACTAGCTCAACAGCAATCGGTGTAAGCAAACCAGTAAGAGCATTTGTTTCAGACAAAGACCTTCGCACTGACTCAAACGAACGTAGAATTAGAAATAGAAACGACAGAGTATAATGGCTGACTATATATTTTACAGCGTACCAGATACAGGTGAAACCTATAATGCTACGAAAACTTTAGCGAATCAATTTACAATATCATCAGGAACTTTTCTGCTTAACGATGTAGTGTATATACCTTACAATAATGTTAAGGGTGTGTATGCTATATGTATAAATGCAGGTACAAAAACATTTCAGTTTGATAATGAGATATACTCGGGTGTACCCAATTCGTTTTCCTCTACATCTTCAGAGCATTGGGATGCGGGGGGTAGTTTATTATATAACGATGTGTCCTCTTACAAAATATTATCTGAAGTAGAAAGAGGATTGTACTCTAATGCATATAAGACATATAGTTCTTCTGTAAATTACAAGCTTATAATAAACAGCCAACGCAGACAGTTTTTTTTAGACACGCAATATAAGTCAACTAAAGAACTAATATTAGCTGATGGTGTTGTGTTTGTAGACACCTGTGACAATGTTGCCTACGGAGTAGGTTTTGAGGGAAGTGACTTTGATGTGTTTAAAAATAAGTTTAAGTCTTCATTAGAATTTAATATCGCAACAAGATAATATGGATTTTAAATTAGAGATTAGCAGAACCAATGCACCCAACAGCTACTTCACCGCAGACCTATTCCCTAATCAGCAGTTAGAGTACGATGTAGATTTTTATGACAGAATAGAAATAGACAAGGTAAGGTTGCCTTTTTCTACAGACCTCCGTATCCCGCTAACAAATCTAAACAAAAGCGCAAACTTATTAAACTTTGAGCCATTTGCAGACCAAGGAATTAACTTTCCTAAAAATGATTTTTACTTTAGGCTAACCATATACGGGACAAGCAATGTATCTATAGACGGTATATTAAACCTTGAATCTGTAGAGTACAATTCTTCAGAGCCTTACGCTCAAGTTATATTAAAAGATTATATCTCAAGGTATCTTGCTCAGATGAAGACCAAGAATCTTAGTGTTATATACAGTGATGCTATATACACAACAGAAACATTTGTCGGAACAGGTTTTAACCGACCTTGGAATGACCCAACAACCCCTGGGCAAGCTGGAGTTATAGGACTTAACCCAAGCCCAACACAAGCAATCACCTTCCCTTATGTAGATTTTGTTAATGACATAGATGGAAAGTATGGTTATGCAGCAAGACAATTCATTGAGTACGGAACAGGTATAGGTAGAACAGGTATTATGCCTGTCTTTTCCGTCAATCAATTCCTGACATTGCTAGGAAGTTACCTCAGCTCTCTAGACCCTAACTTTGATGTAAGAATAGACTCTAAACTTTTTGGAATAGGTACTCCTTTTTCGGGAACTCCTTTGATACCAGATATGGAGCCTGAGAAATTGCAGATGTTAATTCCATCGCAGCTTTTAGGCAAACACCTCACCAACCCACGAACATTTGATGTCAGACAGTCACCAGCTTGGGCTGTTCCCAACGCAAGTCTATCAGGTACAGTTGATATAAACCAACAGACTAAAAAGTTTTACACGCAGTACTTCAGTAGTACTATAACTTCTGGTAACTACGGTACGGATGCCGAGGGCGCACCAATCTATCCCACCACACAGGAATGGGGTGCAGAGAAAAGAATGGGGTTCTATCCCTGTGAACCAACAGCGGTGGTTAATGAATACGTATGTGACCACATCAGGGGCTTCTTTGCTCCTAAAGTATCTTTTAATGCTGCGATAAGTTTTGTCACGGGAGCGGGAGGTGCTTTTATTGAACAGCCAAGGTTTGAAATACCCGTTGTGCAGGAAGACAATATGGTAGGGAACATAGATATTTCCGCAAGTAATATGGAGTTCAATGTCTGTGTTGCAATTTGGGTAGATGGTCTACAGCAAAAAGAAATAACATTATTAGATAGTGTAGGCGGAATTCCTTTGGTTTTAAATTTAGCGGGCGCAACAGCAGTTGCTGGATACTCTAACAAAACAGACCCAAATTCTAGCTTTGACTACTTCAGACCAGACAATAATAAAGGTGTTCTGTGGAGAACTGGAGGCCCTGCAATTACCGACACAATATTGTTTGAGGCGTTCACGGCTTTCCTACCTTCCGGACTAGAAACTTTTATTGATGGCGGAAGTAAGTATTCAATAAACTACTTCTTAAAACCTATAAGCGGGCAGTTAAGTATTCTTTCAGCAACATCTTTTACATCTTTTTCAAGTTATTTTGTAAGTAATGGTTCATCAACCAATCTATACGGTGTTGCAGACCTCAAAAAAACTATATCAAGGTTCGGTCTACCAGAGGGTACTGGAAATTATGGTCAGATGAACTTAAGGTTTGTTGCAAATGAAGACCACCTTCTTTACAAGAACACGGATAGCTTTATCATACAAGAGTCTATAGCAAAAACTTGTCCTTTTACATTATCCGATGTACTTACAAACATAGCTAAAAGGTTTGATTGTGGATTATTTTATGATTACGATGCTGCTTCACAACAACACATACTTAGGATAGACCCAGTATTTGCAGTTCGTAGTGGTACGGAAAACATAAATCAGTATGTTGATGACATCAAGTCTTATAAGATAACAAATGGAGGTGACAAGGTTAAAACACTCAATATAAAAAACAAAGACTATAGCCTTTTCTTTGACGACATAGATGATGACAAGGTTACCATAGGCTCCACCACTCAAGAAATAAACACGGAGGGAATAGCTGAGTTGAAAATAGATTTAAAGTCTTCAATTTATTATAAGTCTGTTTGCGGCGAGGAAGACTTCGGTTCTTCAAATTTAAACTTTGAGGACTCTGTTGTTAGTGCTGAGGAATTAGGTTTAACACCAAACGCATTCACTAAAAATAAAGACGTGGGATTTAGGTTTGCTTACATTGACAAGCCTTTGTATAAAACAAATATGCTTGTTCCTTATATCTATCAACAAGGAACTAAGACTGATTTAAAAACTGAAGTACAAAGATTTTACGCTAATTACAACTGGGGGTTCTCAGGAATAAACATAGGCGGACAACATATATTTAACGGTAGGTTGTTCAACTATAATAATTCCGGTTGGAACTTAATGTTTGAGGACGAGAGTGGAGCTGTAACAGACACGTATAGTCAAATATTCGCGGTATCCGAAAAGATAATACAATCTGAATTTCCGAGCATTGAGTTTGACATGGTTGTACCTACAGCCCAGCTAGACAACCTGAGCTTCTTCCTGAAGGAGTTTACGGCAAGCAAGATGACTGGCGGAACTATATACGTTAAGAGTGCTAAGGGAGACGTATATGAAGACTATGCATACCTCACAATAGAGGCACTGTTGAAATAATTGTAAATTAAATCATATGGCTACTTACAACGACTATCCTCAATCTGCTACCAACAATGCTAAGAAAGCTCTTAGATGGAAGAAGGAATATAAGGATGAGGTCAAGGGTATGACATCTGTAGGGTGGGCGAGAGCCAACCAATTAGCATCAAGAAGAAATCTAAGTTATGAAACCATTGCTCGTATGGCTGCGTTTAATCGTCATCGTAAAAATTCTGCGATTGACCCAAAGTTTAAAGATACGCCTTGGAAGGACAGAGGGTATGTTGCTTGGCTCGGTTGGGGTGGCACATCGGGAATTAACTGGGCAATTAAGAAGGCTGAATCCATACGAAAGGGAACGGTAAAGGCTGAGGTTGAAGTATCTAATATGCCTTGGGGCGATAGAAAAAAGAAAGACAATGGATAAATTACCGTTATTTGATATAACATTAAAGGACATTGAGCAGGGTATGTATAAAATATCCCTTGTTGATAAGCCTGCAATAGAAGAAAACTTTATATACTTCAATGAAACTAAGGTTACTGAGAAGATAAATATGTTTGCCTCTGACGAGAAGAAAGAATTGGTAGGGCCTATAATGATTCCTAACAAGGAAATCTTACGCTATGACAAAGAAGTTGGTTACTACTATGTACGCTTCACAGAGGAGACTATAAAAGAAATTATGTACAAGTACTCTAAGGAGGGCTTGTTCAACGCATTTGGTATTAACCATTCCTACGATACGGATGAGGTGGTTATGCTTGAAGTTTGGATGAAAGAAGGTGAGCACGACAAGTCAATGAACTACGGCTTTGACCTTCCAAACGGAACAGTATTCGTTAAGGCTAAAGTTGAGTCTGACGAATTATTTACTTCAATCAAAAATGGTGAGATAAATGGTTTCTCCATTGAGATTAAGGCTGATATTAAACAAATATATAAAGAAGAAGAAATGAACGAATTTAGTTTTGGCAAAGAACTTGGTAAGTTGGAGGCTCAATTTGAGTCTAACGCTAACAAGTACGAAGCAAGGATTGAAGCTTTGGAGAACGAGAATAACGTACTCCTAGAAGCTGTAAGCTCTTTTGAAGATAAGTTTGCTGGCATTGAAGATTTGAAAAATGCCATTGAAATGATTCAGAAGCACATTGAATCTATGGAATCCCCTGTTGAAGAGGAAGTTGTAGAAGAGGTGATGGAAGAAAAAGAACCTGAAGAAGTTGTGGCTGAAGAGTCAGAAGAAGAAGAGGTTGTTGTTACTAAGAAAGTTGAAGAGAGGTATTCTGTTGAGGAAGAAGCTAACGAAGCTGAAGTTGAGGAGCAATTTGCTGCTGAACAAAAGGCTGAAGAGGTATCAGAATCGGTAGAAGACAAGACAGTTTATTATAATGGCATCACTCCAGAGAAGGTTGCTACTATTAATAACTTCTTCAACCGCAAGTAATTATTGTAAATTAATTAAAACAAAACATTTTTAAAATAAAATAAAATGAGTGTAACTATTGCAAGCTTACCATACGGAGACAGACGACCAGATTTGTTCATTGACTCTATGGTAAAATCAGCGGCTGTATTAAACCGCTTTCGTTTAGTTGATGGTGTTAAAGCCAAAGTAAACGTACCTATCTTTGATGCTTCATTAACTTTCGGTACAGACATTTGTGTCTTTACCCCAGCTTCTTCTGCATCTATTGCTGAAAAAGAAATGACTGTCCTTACATACAAGTGGGCTTTCTTAAACTGTAAGAACGCTCTTGAGTCTTCTTACCGTGGTTTGTTGCTAAAGAAAGGTCAGAACAATCCTGAGACTATGGATGCTGAATTTAAAGACTGGGTATTTGATTACTTCGCAAAATTGTCTGCTGAAAAAGCTCTTCAATTAGCTGGTACTGAATTGACTGTTGAAATGTTAGCTGATGCTACTGTAAATGACTTTGACACTAATGCTGCTTTAACTCCTCTAAACATTCTTGACAAAATGCAAGGTGCTTACGAAGCGATGAGTGACGTTATGTTGGCTGCTGTTTATGGAGATGCTGACCGTGATTTCAAACCTGTAATTTTCTTGGGAACTGCTGCTATGCAGGACTACCAAATTGCAATTGCTGGATTGTACACTACTACTCCACAGGGTATTGTTGAAGGTTCTATTCCTGCTTACTACGGTATGGAGGTTGCTCACTTCCCATCTATGCCTGCTAACGAATTTATGATTGCTGCTCCACAGAACTTGGTTATGTTGACCGATGAGTACAATGATGTTCGTGCAATTGATATGAAGTATGATTCTGAACTCGCTTCTGATAAGATTTGGGGACAGTTTAAGCTAGGTTTCTCTTACCTTAAAGGTGACGAGATTGTCTACGCTAAAAACTTCGCATAATAAATAATTAGGGAAAGGGCTTCGGCTCTTTCCCTTAACTTAAAAATATAAAATAATGGCTTGTAATGTAACTCTTGCTGAAATTACTTACGGATGTGACGATTTAGGCATTGGTGGTATTGTAGAACTTTACGTGGCTTCACGTGCTAATGCAATCGCTGTCCTTACGTCTACCGCTGCTACGCGTGTGATATCTGCTGTAAGTGCTAAACCTACTGATTTAGTTCAATTCTCTTTCAACTTGAAAGATGGATTCTCTGTATTCTCTGAAGTTAAAACCTCTAACGCTGATGGAAGTTTTTCTACTATTCCAACTGTCTCGGCAGAATTTCCAAAGATGGATGCTGCTCGTATCACTGCTTTAGACCAAATGTCTAATGGCGCACCAGAATTAGTAGCTTTTGTTAAGACGGCTGCTGGAACACATCACGTATGTGGTTTGGATTTCGGTATGTATGTTTCTACTATTGATGGTAACTCTGGAACAGGACGTTCTGAGAAAAACCGTTTCCAAGTAAGTTTGACTGGTGAGGAAGCTGGATTGTCTTATAGCATCACTGCTGCTCTATTTACTACAGCAACAACTTAATAGCAAATCTTGTAAATTAACTCAAGGGGGCAAGGCAAAACCTTGCTCCCTTTTTTTATCTAAAAACTATGGCTTTTAATTGTAGCATATTACTTAGCGACATTGATATCAACTGTTCCAAGAGAGTAACAGGTGGGGTCAAGAAAGCTATACTCCTTTTACAAAAAGATTTAACGATTACCTTTAACCCTGCGGACAACACTCAGGTAACTAATGTAGGCACAGCTAACACCGTCTCCTTTGATTTTAATCCAAAAGATGGTGCAACTACATTCTCAGAGAATAAAAGCACCTCTAGCGGCCTAGGTGTCGTTACAACAGACTTAACAATCCAATCACCAGCAGTAGACAACAAGGTTAATAAGATTGACCTTATGTCTCGCAGAGAAGATATCGTATGTGTAATGTTACACAACAATGACTCTGTAACTATTTCGGGATGGATGGATGGATTGACAATGAATTACGAGGCCAATGCAGGTACAGGAGTGTCTGAAAAGTCATTTGTAAACATCACGCTAAACACCGTAAGTGGAATTGCTTCATTAGTGCTAGATAGCAAGACACCATTTACTGACCAAACAATATTTAATTAATGGCCTACGCATATAGAGGTTCGGGTTATTTATCTAATGCTGTACAAGGGACTGGTACTGCACCATATCTGTTTAGAATCGGTGGATACTCTGGCTCTACTACAGAACTAGGTGCGGACGGTATAGGTACAAGGATACTTGCAGACGGGGGTACAATAGAAAGTACATACAGTCCCTGTGTGACAAACGCTCTTGGTAAATTAAGAGCAATAGGTTCATCTGAACTTGCAGCCAACGCATTATTTGCATCAGCTATTTCGGATGGTGCTATAATAGAAGCAAAGCAATGTTTCTACAACTCATACATAGAACTACAAAACATAGACATACGATAATATGGCAAGTGCATACGACAAGGCATCATTAGTGATGCTACCAAACGCTTACAAGGACGGTAAATTATACAGTGTAAAACCACAACCAGTTTATGGTAGCGAGAAAGTTACTAATGGGGATTTTGCTACTGATAGCAATTGGACTAAGCAAACGGGTTGGGCTATTAGTGGTGGTTCTCTTAACGCTTCCTCCGCAACAGCAACAGCTTTTCAACAAAATACGGGTATAGTAGTAGGTAAAACTTATAAGGCTACATACACTATATCAAACTACAATAGCGGCTCTGTTAGAATAGAGTTAGGCAGTGCTAATGTTTCTGTAGGTACAGTAAGAAGTGCTAATGGAACATACACAGAGGACATAGAGGCATTGGGAGATGAAACCATATATTTTGATGGGCTTTCAGCTTTTACTGGCTCAATAGACAACGTATCAGTTAAAGAGGTTTTAGTAGGTGATGAAAACTTTACATTCACAAGAGGTTCAAACATTTCAGCGACTCGTGTAAATGGCAGTCAGTTAATAGAGAAGGGAAGAGAGAATGTTTTGCTTCAGAGTAATGGTTTTAACAACGCTCCTTGGGGTACTTCTTCTTCAGATGCTACAATTGGACAGAGTGGTTACGATGGAACTAACGATGCTTGGCTGTTATCAAAAACCGCAATCAACGGACGTGCTCAACAAAATGTTTCTACAAGTGGTGTTCAGACAGTTAGTGTTTATGCAAAAGCGGGAACTAAAAACTGGACTAACTTGTCACTTAACGGAGGCCCCTCTGTATATTTTGATTTACAAAATGGAGTTTTAGGCTCTGCATCTAATTATATTGACGCAAATATTGAAAGCGTTGGAAATGGGTTTTACAGATGTTCTGTATCTTTTACCGCTACTATTTCTAGGGTCAGAATTTATGTTGCTGATGGCAATAATGACACAAGCGGTACAAGCGGAAACATAATAATCCAAGACTCTCAACTAGAGAAAGGTTTGGCAGCCACCGCTGTAATTGAAACTACATCAGCAATAGGTAAAGCAGGTATACTAGGAAACCAACCTAGATTAGATTATAGTGGCGGGGCTACTTGTCCGAGTTTGCTTTTGGAACCGAGTAGGACGAATTTGATTCCGAATAGTGAGTACGTAGGTTCAATGAACTTACAAAATGTTTCTGCAACTGCAAACGCTACGACATCACCCGAAGGTGTGGGTAACGCTTATGAAGTAGAACCTACTGGAACTGGTTTTAAAACGATACGTAATTCTGTAACAGTAGCAGCAAATTCAAAATATACTATTTCATTTTTCTATAAAAATATAGACCACAAGAACATTGGTTTTTACGATAACAATACTGCAGGAAGTGAGATTCAAATCAATGTCCAAAACAATACATTCACTTTAGGTAGTGCTTGTGTAGCAGGTGATATTGAGGATTACGGAAATGGTTGGTATCGTGCTTGGTGTACTTTTCCTGTTTCAAGTGGCACATTAGCAAATTACCTTATTTTTAGAAGTGAAACCAATAATGGTTCTTATACTGCAACGGGTTCTTCTATTTATGTATATGGTTTTCAAATAGAACAAGGCTCCTACCAGACTTCCTACATACCCACTAACGGGACTTCTCAAAGTCGCGCGGCTGAGGTTTGTGTAACTGGAACACCTAGTACAACTTCGTTTGGGCAAACTGAAGGGACTGTGTTTTGTGAATACACTCCTGTTAGTGATGATACCACTAATATTTCTCGTTTTTTTAGATTAAGTAATAGTGGTAATTCAAATCAAATATATATGCAACACGAAGCTTCAAATAAAATTACTGCGGTTGTATTTAATGGCTCTAATCAATTTGTTGGACAAACTTCAACGGGGTATGTTTCAGTAGGAAATACATATAAATTTGCATTAGCTTATAAAAATGGAGATTACGCATTTTATGCTAATGGTGTGCAAATCACTGTCGGAACCGCAACAGGACTTGGAACACTTGCAGTTGATAGATTAGGCTTGACTAATTCAGTTATCGGTAAGTCATCAAAAGTAAAACAAGGCATTGTATTTAATACACGCCTAACCAACGCAGAACTTGCAAAGCTCACAACAGTTTAAAAAAAAAACAAGCAATGAAAACATTTAGAAAATACTCATTCAGCTCTAAGAGAGCAGCGACCACAAAGATTAATGCATTGGGTCTTGACAGTGACAAAAACCCTACACACTCTCACGCTATTGTACACTTAGGCAATCTTGTTGAGGTAGCAGGTACATACGATGATGAAGGTAACGAGCTTACAGAGGCTGTAATGTCCTCAAGCTATCACGTTGATGTACTATGGAATGGTGAGCCAGTAGAGGCTTGGGACTCTGCTATGGTATGGTGTGCGCCATTAGGCTTACATAGCTTTGGTTCTTCTTCAGCAAACGCTGAGTGGACAGAGGCTTGTAAGGCTTTGCATCCAGAATATTTCCCAGAGCCTTCTGAGGACGAATTAGTATAACTGAAAATAAAACAATACAATGAGTTACGAAACAATTGTTAAAGAAGGGAACTTCTATCAGACATCAACAGGAGACTACGGATTCCGTTTAGTGTCTTCTACCTTTTCTCAACCCTCTGGAGAGGCTTATCGTGCATTACAGATAGTATCTGATGCTGTGGTAACTACTACAACATTGGTTGGTGATGCTCTCACTTCAGAGGCGTTAACAGCGGGTACAATCATCTATGGAAAGTTTGACACAGTGAGTGTTGCAAGCGGAAAATTAATAGCTTATAAAGCGGTATAATGTTAGGATTAGGATTAGGCATAAACAAAGGATTGATAAATTTTCTACCAGCGTGGTTGAAGGCTTATGTTAATCGTGTGCAATCCGATGGTGGTGCTAATGAAGGATTGGGATGTGCAAGAACAAAAGTTTCTTACCTGATAAGTCTTGACCGTACCGCATTTATCTTAGCTGCCTTTGAAGCAGACTTAGCTGCTGACGGCGGAGTACTTGAAGCTAGGGATTGCTTTATAAACTCAATGGAAGAACTACATACTACAATATAATATGGCAAATTACAATTTATTTGATGCTGCATCTTTAGTTATGATTCCCACGGGAACCAAGGACGGAAAGTTGTATTCTATAAAGCCCGAACCAGTTTATGGTAGCGAGTTAATAGCTTTATCCGCAAATAGAGATTTCAGTTCTAATACTGGTTTCTGGACTTTTGAATCCCCCCAAGTTACTTACGGAACGGGTAAGGTTGACTTCAACACTTCTTTAACAAATTATGGTTTTTATAAAACCTCATTTTTAGTCCCCAACAAAAGTTATACTGCGACATTTGACATCGTAAACTATACAAGCGGTGCTGTACACGTAAATGGTGGCGGGCTTGTATATGGTTCCGTAAATAGTAACGGGACTCATAGGATATCATTAAATTCAAACGCAAACGGAACTTTTGCTATCCAATCAGATAGTGGCGGTGCTGTTTTATCAATAGACAATATATCAATAAAAGAGATATTAGTAGGAGATGGCGACTTTGACTTTTCAAGAGGCTCAAACCTTGCGGCTACTCGTGTAGATGCGGCAGGTCTTATTGAGAAAGGGCGGGAGAATCTCTTGCTGCAATCAAATCAGTTTGATACTACTTGGACTACCTCATCTTCTGCAAGTATTACAGGCGGACAAGCGGATAAGGATGGCGGAACAAGTGCTTGGAAACTGCAAGCGATAACAGCAAGTACCGCTTATGTTAGGCAACTTATAGACGCATCTTCAAACGTGTCTACTTTTAGTTTCTATGCTAAAGCAGGAACTTCTAATTGGACATTTGTGAATTGTGTTAATGTTACAGGTTTCTTTGATTTAGCTAATGGTGCGGTCGGAGCATTAGGTGGGGGTTCTAATGTTGTGGATGCATCTATAACAAGCGTAGGTGGTGGTTGGTACAGGGTGTCGCTAACGGGTTTAGGTATGACTCAACAGAGAATCTATACTGCATCTGCTAACGGAAATAGTGTTAGTGCCGTAGGAGACAACATCTACATCCAAGATGCCCAATTAGAAGTAGGTTTAGCCGCCACCGCTGTAATTGAAACTACAACGACAACGGTAACGGCTGGAATTTTATCCGACTTGCCTAGACTGAATTATTCGGGTGGGTCTGCTTGCCCTAGTTTGCTTTTGGAGCCATTGAGGACTAATCTTGTAACGCAGTCAGAATACTTTGGAGATGGTGTTTGGAGTAAATCAGGGGTTACTTTGGATTTTGGGTATCTTGCACCTGATGGTACTTATAGTGCTTACAAAATAACCGATGACGCAGGGGGGGGTACTGGCTCTCTTTATTTAAGCGCAGGTTTAACCGCAACAACCTCTCGCAGTATATGGGCAAGAACTACAAGCGGAACAGGTACACTTGATTTATTAACACACAACGCAAACACAAACAACACTTTCACTATTACCGAAGAATGGCAAAGATTTGATGTATCAAGTGTTACAACCTCATCAGGAGTGGCTAATCTCTATGCAGTAGATTTTAGAGGCGGAGGACTTGGAGAGGTTATCTTATGGGGCGCACAAGCGGAAACAGGAGCCTACGCAACATCCTACATACCGAATCATTCGGGGGGAACAATTTCTCGCGGGGCGGATGTCTGCGGGGGTGCGGGTGATGCCAATACTTTTAACTCTACTGAAGGGGTTTTGTATGCTGAGGCAAAAACATTTTCGACCATCGGTAGTGCCGGTTTGATATCATTAAGTAATGGAACGACCAGCAATAGAGTTACGATAGAGCTTGACGGGGCAAACATTAAAGTGAGATTTGTCGTAGGTGGTTCAAGTATAGGGATTTTCAACTATGCAATAAACATTAAGGAAACCTTAAAAATTGCGGCTAAATATAAAGCCAATGATTTTGCTTTATGGGTTAATGGCACGGAACGCGTTGCAATAACTTCGGGAAGTTCTTTTTCTAACAATACATTGTCCGAGTTATCATTTGACCGAGGAGATGGAAACGAAATTTTTCTTGGCAATGTGAAACAAGTCCTCACTTTCAACACAGCTTTAACTGATACGGAATTAGCAACACTAACCACGCTCTAATGTATAGCAGTGTACACGGAGTAACAGGAGCTTTGATAATGGCAGCAAGTCCTGACCCCATCTTGGGTGCGGGGCTTGCTTTCATATCTCATTTTGTTTGGGACTATGTAGGAGAGTCTGGTATAGGAAGTGTCAAAAAGTCCGCGGCCATTGAAGGTGCTTTACTCTTAGCTTTTATAATCGGAGCGTTCTTCACAGAGGCCCCTTGGCTGTATCTTCTTGGCTGGGCTATGGGAAACCTTCCCGACCTAATAGATAAGCCCTTAGCTATGCTCCTAGGGCGTAAGCAGTGGTTCTCTTGCCACAACGGTAAAGGACTGTTTCAATGGAAGGGTAAGAAGCTAGGCTACCCAGTTAAAATTCCAATTACAGTAGAGCAAACATTACTGTTTAATCTATTCTCAACTATAATCTGGTTATTAGCCGTAAGTATACTTTAATGAAAAGACTTAAAACAGGAGTTGTAAATACACTATCCTTTGTAAAGCTTAATAGCTTTACTGTAAACTCTTTTGATGTTACATTGAAAAAGGTAGTAGGAGTAGGTTCTTTAACAATAACAAACCTTACCGATATAAACAACCTTGCTGCCTGTAAAGACTTTATCGTTATAAACATTGACCTGATTCTAAACAACATAGAGGGTGGTGAATATATATTAAGTATAACTAATGCAGGTGAAAGTTATAGCTACCTTACGGAAGTACAGGATTACACTGTTACACAGGATGGTACAGGTGTATATAGCGATAGTGTACGATTCACTGACCTATAAATTGTAAATTATATCAATGGGACTACTATCTAATATATCAGAGTACTTTGCTTCTAACACTTATGTTCAGGCAACAGAAAACTCTATCGCAACCAACTCTCTTGAAAACTCTATAGACGACCTTAATGGTCGCTACAGACTTGGATATACTGAGGTTGGACAATACATTAAGTTTGGTGCTAACGATGACTTCCCAGTTATTCTTGAGAAGATGTTACGTCAATCTCCTGTGCATAGTGGTATCTTAACAAAGAAGTCTAAGATGGTAGTTGGTAAGGACTTGTCTTATGATGACGGATTCCTTTCTACCAACAAGTCTAAGGCAGAGCTTAAGGCCTTTATGAACAACTGTGGTGGCAGCAACAAGGGTATGTACGATGTACTTACACACGCTGCTTTTCAGTACGAGCATAAGGGTGCTTCCGCACTATACGTTAGATGGAACAAAGAGCGTACTAAGATTATAGAGTTTAAATCTCTTGACCCCAAAGGTGTTAGAGCAGCAGAGCCTAACGCTAAGGGTGAGATAACTCACTACATTATCAGAAGAAGCTTTGGTTATGGAGCAGCTTCTATACAACACAATGAGCCAAGAAAGATTAAAGCATTCAACAAGTTTGACAAGTCTGGTACTGAGGCTATACTATATATCGCTAACCCTTATTCGGGAAATCCTTATTACGGAGTACCTAGTTACATTTCTGCTTTTCATTATATTGAGAGTGATTTTGCTTTTGGTAAACACATCCTTAACTCTGCTGAGAATGGCTTTTCGCCAAGAGTATTAGCTACCTTTATTGGTAGAAATATGAGTGCAGAACAGAAGCGTGAAGAGTACGCTAAGTTCAAGGAGTCTTTTACTGGTACTGAGTCAGACAACTTCATTGTGTCTTGGGTCAAAAAGGCAGAAGATGCTCCTACATTTGAACCTTTAGATGTCACAAACCTAGACAAGACTGTAGATGTTTTATCAAGACTTAACGATGCCAAGATACTTACTGCCCATAATGTTACTTCTCCTACCCTTTTTGGTGTTATGGTTTCGGGAAAACTTGGAGGAACGGGTAACGAATTGGTTACAGCATATCAAATTTTTAGAGCGACTGAAACGCTTCCTAACAGGGAGATTCTTTTAGATGGAGTAAACAGGATATTGTCCACTACAGGATATGATGCTATGAACTTAAGTATTGTTGAGGAACCAATTAACCTTGAGAGCATTAAAGGAGCTAACACAGAAGACATAAGCAATGGTTGATATAATATTCATTGACGATAACTACCTATACCAGAACTTTCCCCTTCCAAAGAGGATGGAGAGAAGTGCGTTATTAGCGTTAATACAATTAGAGCAGTTTACTTCTATCCAAGATTTAATGGGTACTTGTTTATACGACCACATTGAAGCGAAGGTAGCAGCGCAGACATTAACAACCGATGAACAAGCTTTGTTTAAGTTGATAAAATACAGTTTAGCTATGTACTCCGCTAAGGCTGCCGTATCTATCCTAAGAACAGCTACTGCTATAACTAAAGCAGAAGAACAAAAGCAAGACCAATACATACTTGACACTATATCTACTACTATTAACAGTAAGATAGATTACATCAACAAACGTGTAACTAACTACATACTAAAAAATGCAACACTCAAAGCTATTGCTATTGCCGATGGTTGCGACAATGACTTGTTTAATTCGGACGATACCTATCAAGGCAGTGTCTTCTATCCTGAAGATGGTGTTACGGTAAAATACTGCGCTGACGGCAGTGTTAGTTATAATATATAATGGGACAGACAGACTTGAAACTACTTCTAATTAACAGCACTACATTCCTAGTGTCTTTCTCTGAACTTGAGAATATTTTGAAAATAATACTCCTTTTGGCATCCATAGGATACACCGCTCAAAGGTGGTATTATATGCACAAGGAAAAAAGTAACAAGAAAAAAAAGAACAAATAAAAAAAGGGGCCGAAGCCCCTTTCTATTTTACCTTACCTCTTTTGTCTATAGTTCGTACAGCGAAGTAACCACCTATTACGGTTATACTTACCATCTCCCATAGACCTATCCATCTTTCGCTTACGCTACTGATGCCTATCCCTTCAAAGAAGGTCATAAGCACCAAGAATATAATGATGGTAGCAAGTGTCAGTGGTCTAACATTCTTGCTTAACCAAGAGTCTGAAGAGAGGTCACTACTCCAACGAGATGATATCTCCTTTTCTATAGCTGCTCTTATCTCCTCTTTCTCTTCGGGTGTAGATACAAATCTATCTACCGCATTGGCCACCGCATCCACAGTTTCCTTCGCACTCCCTGTCAGTATCTTTTTTAGAATGCCCATAACTAACTACCACAACCTTCGCAGTCTGGATTATCTATAGAACAAGCTCTCTCATTACCCTTGTCGTTTGTTAGTTCATCCACGAAGTCTGCAAAGCTATCATCGTAACCAAAATCTGTTTCGTTCATCTCTCTCTTTTTTAATTATTAATATGTCCAGATAACATCCTCTGACTTAGAGGGGTCATCATCTACGTGTATGAAATTATTAGCTACTCCTATCCTGTTAAAACCAGCATCTAATAAAGCTGACAACATAAGAAACTTCTGCCTTGAGGTAGGTGCATAAATATCACAGGCTCTACCTATCGTGTGGCTACTGCTTGGTACACCGCCAACCTTGGCATTGTGTGCAGGACTTCTGTACCCACTTGTAATCTTAAAAGCACAACCTGCTGTCTTACGAGCATATGCTATCTTGTTAAGAAAAGATACATCCATATTTTCGTAACTCCCTTTGATATCGGGAGAGTCAAACTCGTTGTACTCAAAGTAAAGGTGGAAAGTTTTATTCAGATTCTTCATCGTCTTCTTTGTTATGTTCTGGCTCATCCCAATATAGGAATCTCCAATCGGTATTAGAATTTACATTATTCATTCACTAACTTCCTGTATGTCAACTCAGCGATTAAGGCTGTATAGATGGCGTATAAGAGGTTTAAATCCATCCAAGCATAAATCATAAGGCTGCACCAGAATGATAAGCATAGAACGCAGTTAAATGGCTTAAAGGATAGGAACCTTTCCATCACCCAACCGTACGGTTCAAATATAAATAGGTAAGAGAAAAGAAATCCTAATCCGCTCACCAATAACCACTCGTTGTAAATATCAATCATAATTTTTCGCTTAAATAATCGTCTTTAGTATATCTGATTAACTTGGTAACTCTTTCTCCGTTCTCAATAACAAGAACATTACCCTTGATGTTTGTGCCGTACACATCCTTCCACTTCAGTGAGACTATCCTGTTAGTCATAGTGGAGTATATTATGGAGATGATTAGGTTGGCAGCACTCTTGCCCTCTTCGTAGTAGTCTAAGAACTTCTCACAGGTACGCATCACCGCAGCATCTATCAATGCCTGCTCCAACTCTTTGTCACCATTGGTAACAAACGCTGAACCTGCTATCTCCAACGAGCGTTGTAGTATAAAAGTACCAAGAGGTTCTGTTATCCTGCCCTTATGAACAGAGGTTATTGCCTCTTCCTCAATCTTTTCTTTATCGTACCTCATACTGTTCTTCAACTTTGTTTAGTATAGTGATAATAGTAGGCAGATAATCCGAAAGCTCTGCTGATGTTATGCCAAGCTCATGTGATAATCGTACCAATGTGACTGGCTGACTGTGGTGCACCAAGGCATCAATTGTCTCGTATATATTGATGATGAGATTCGCTTCAGTGTCGGTAATGTCTTCGTAGGCTTGGTCAAATTTCATATCATTTAGTAGCTTGCACGAAGGCTTCTCCCCTTCACAGGGTCAAGCTCTTCTATTATATCTATAAGATTAGACTCTTGTATATAGGCTTCCTTGATTTCCTCTAAAGTAGAATCTGTTCCAAGGTTAGCGAATAGTGTGGCCATCTCTTGTAGATGATTGTCTATCTTAGTCTTAATTAATTTACAAGTCTGGTATGTCTTTTCCATATTAAGTTTCTTTATATCCATATAGCTTTAACTCTACCTTGAAAATATCTTTTGGTAAAGATTCGTCAACCTTGATTGACAGGTGCTTAAAGTATTTTTTAGAATCGTCCTTGACCCAGTTACGGTGACGGAGGTAATCAGCCGTAAATTTGACAGCCAAAATACAATTATCATTATCGTAACGGGAATTATGGAAAACGTGAATATTAAAACTTTCCGCCCAAAATTCATCATAGTCCTCAAACGCTTTGTCAAGTGCTGCAAAATATTCTTTTTTATGTTTAACTCTTATTGAGAAGTGTCTACCTGCATAGTAGGCATTTAAGCTTGGGGGTTTAGGTAGGTTTAGTGTTATGTTATGCATAGGGACTAAGGTCTATAGTTGCCTTGTATCCGTATCGGGGAACAAGTATCTCATGAAGAGGGGGTATCCACCCTAGTGCATTATTGTCTCCTGTAGCACCGTTACCGACAACCTTGTAGTTACCCATCTGAAGATGAGCAAGTAGCTGTAGCCTGTCAAAGACATAGGCTATATCCTTTTCCTTGGTCTTGAGAATATAAAAATAGAAGTCGGCCTTAGAAGCTATTATTCCAGAATCGCAGTCCTTTGATGTGCTCTTAAACTCTATGTAAAGGTTTGGCATGTCCGGAGCATTCCTTCTCGCTGCCCACATATACGCCTTAGAGTCGTACTTGACCTCAATGTCCACGGTCTTACCATCTTTAACACCACGTACATCCCAGTCATAAAACAATCGTTTAGGAGCCTCCTCTACTGTGTAGTTAAGTCCCTCAAGATACTTTATAACTAAGGACTGACCATAGTCTCCTGATATACTCGCACTAAGAAATGTTTTCTTACTCATGTTAGTTGTCTATTGCTATCTTCAGTAAAATAAGGTAGCCGATTAAATCCTGCACCGTGTCTTCGGTGTCGGGCGTTAGACCCTTGCTCTTAATTCTCATTAACTTGTCGTCAATCCTTGCACACAAGCTGTCTACAGCATTGCCACGAGAGAAGATGCCTACGGGGTTAAGGGCAGAGTCCCCGTAAGCAGCGTTCTTCTCAAGTAGGAGGTTCATAACCCCCGTAGATGTTTCTATGATTAAGTCTTTTGTACTTTTCATTTCCTTATCTAATATTTGTTGTTGCCATTCCTGCATATATATAATATACGTTAATCATCTAACAAATTGACTTCCAGTTTGTAAACTTTATTAACATTCCCCTTTTCAATAACTAACCTACCGCTTGAAGGATTGAAGAAGATGTATCCTAAGTCCTCAATTTTTCCAGTGTAGTCGCTTATGTCCAACTTGAACAATATCTCGTTAATCATCACATCACCATTAACAGTTACAGTAACCTCCGTTGCGGAGGCTACATTAAACTTTAGGTAAGCACGAATCAACTCTGCGAAAGCTATCTTCCTACTAAGAATTAGACTGTGGGTAAGCGTATTGTGGTTTTCCTTGACTGTCTTTTTCATAGTATCTGTTTTTCATTTTATCATAGAATAGTGTGACCGAACCTAACTTACCTACAATCTTCGGCTTTGCCTTGACCACGGTAATCTTAACTTGGTTCTGCTCGTATGGTACTCCGTTCTCATCTTCTAATCCATAAGGACATCTCCACACATTAAGCACCATCATACCCTTCCTTGACCACTGCATACCACCTGCAATGTCGTTCATCGTAGGGACATCTACATATGGTATACCGTTCTTGTACTTGGCTTGTTGGTGTTTAGTGTGTACTGTTACAATGGTGTGATAGTTTCTCTCAGCACTATGCTTACGTACCTTAGTCAGTACTTGACCAATAGCTATATCATCTCTTACACCGCTTGTAATGTCTGTACGAATCTCTGTGAATGGGTCAATCATACACCCATCTATGGTGATGAAGTTATCATCTTCTATAGTCTCAACAGCCGTGTAGAAACCTTCAATAGAAAGGTCTTGAAGACCGCTGTCTACCAAGTAGAAATGCTCATTGATGAAGGACATTGCAGCCTCCTTCTCCTCATCAGTGGCCATAATATGCTCATTGATTAAGAAGGGCTTACGCAGGTATACCCATAGCAGTTCAGCAAACACCTCAGTAGGTGAGCCGGTCTCAGGAGTATACACTGCCCACTTCCATCCGCTATACTGAGCGAGGTTTACCATCAGTTCAAAACCAAACTGAGACTTACCTTGGTGCGCTCCTGCATAGATGTAGGTGGTACTACCCTTCTTCATTGAGTACTTATCAAACAGACTGTCAAAGCCTGTCCAAGCACCCTTCTTAACTCCTTCACTTCTTAGTGTGTTCAAAGAATCTCTTACGTCCTCTGCCTTGTAAATAAATTGTTTCATTGCCCTTAGTTTAAATTATTCTCCAAACTCCCTAACGTAATCTTCTTCTTTGTTAGCGAAACTCCTTGTCATTTCCTTTCTTGATACCTCTTCCTTTACTGTGAAGTCAAATACCTTTCTTCCTGTAAGCCCGAAGTGAGCCATCATCTTGGCCATCATCTCAGGACTTCTATTAATATGCTCAATTGTTTTCGCTCTTGTTATAAATTGGTAGTCACGATAGTTGTTTATATATCCGTTACCTCTTTTTATTTTCCAAGCTAACTTCACTTCAACGTAGTAGAGCATCTGCCCTTGTTCCTCATTCATATCACATTTTTATTAATCTCAACCTTCTCTGATACTTTCTAATCAGTAGTGCTGAGTTGGTTAGTTGTTGCTGTATATCATTCGTCCATCCAAATCTACTTGCTTGTATTGATAGATTCACATTGTCTATCATCAGCATATCTAGATACTTCTGAAGTTCTCTTACGTGCTTTCTCTTTCTTATCATTTTAGAATATCTTTAATTGCTGAAATCCTTGAATCAGATAAGTCCATCTTTCTTATCATCCATTCCAAATAATCCCTTGGTATTTCAGAAAGCCTCTTTCCTTTATATCTTCCTACTTTCATCACGCCATCTGTGATTCTAAATGGCTCTATTTTTGTTCCGAAATTAATGCTATTGTTATTGCTACCAGACCTGTGTTGATTCATCAGCTCTGACTTCTTAAACTTTCCCATCTTTTCTCATTTTATAAATTAAAAATCCATTCCAAGCTAATACTAATAAGCAAAGTAAAACATCTTCAATCATTCTATATTCCGTGGTTGTCTAAATCTTTTTTACAAAACTCAATAATCGTATCAATTTTTACAGTATCTCGTCCGTATATAGATTTAGCCATTTCAAGCGTCTCTACTAATTTTTCAATTTTTGTTTTCATTTCTTTTTGGTTTTATTGTGCATATCCTTTGAAGTCCCAATAGTCAATTTCATTACAATGAATACATTCGCCAGATGCTATTCTATCTGATTCGTCTGTGTTTAACCCAAGACATCTTGAGCATTCGTATACTGATTCTTTCATATCTCTTTGTTTTTAGTTGGGCGAGGGGGAGTTGAACCCCCTTTGCTTTACGCATAGTCTTGACCCTATGCATAAGCCACCATTCGCCCCATTAAAAAGGGAGGTCAAGTTGTATTTAACCAAAAGCGTTTTCCCTACACGGGATTAGTTTAAGATAGACCTGCCTCCCTTTTATTATAAGGGGCAAGACAAGCAGGATACTTCCCCAAGTAAAGATTAATATTATTAAACCAACCTGCCTGCCTTGCTTTCCCTTTAAGATAAAAGAGAGGGGAGCGTTCAATAACCTACTCCTAAGTCCGTTGTTCTTTCTCCCCTCTCCCAATTAATTGCTACCTAATTCTGTGATTAGAATGGTAGGTCTTCTGTAGCGTTTACTGCTTGTGGTTTCTTAGCACCTGTGTACTCACCTTGCAGTTGGATGTACTTACCTCCATCACGCTTGTCCTTAATCTCTAGGTTGACCCAACCTTTCTCGTTCTTTGCATTGAGTAATATCTCAAAATCTTGCGGGCCTAAAGCCACCTTTACAATTTCACCATACTGAGTAGTGATGATGCTTGTCTTACCTACGAATACTTTGTCGTTAGCCATAATAATTGATTGTTTTTGTTATTAATTACTTGTTATTAATTCCTTGAGATGCTCGTACTTGGAAGCTAGTTCCGCATATTGATTTTTGATTCGCTCCACATCTTCTCTGAGCGACATATCAGAAGAGTAATAATCTTCCGCATATCGTTTGGCTTTCATGTAGACTCTTTCAAATCTGTTATCGGCCATGCGATTATCGTGTGTGTGTATATAGGTGTGTACTCCCTTTGGGTCAGTAGTAGTCAACCTTGATATCTCACGCACTCCGAATCCGTGTTCACTAAGTAGATGACAGGCACTTGCCCTAGCCATCGTTACTTCTTTGTTCTTGGACTTTGATAATATGTCAGCTACACTTACATTAGATGCAGATGCAGAGGCCATTATCACCACGTCTCCTAAGTTGCTATAGTTCTCCAATTGTTGCTGAATAAGGGTTAAAGTTTCCATTTAAAAATAATTGTTCGTATTTGTCTATTGATTTCTTAAACTCTTCTCCGCCCCAATAAAGGAACTTATCAGATGCCTTGTAAATCCCTACCTCGTAAGGAAACACCTTCTCTTGCACTAGGAAGTAGAAGTCATCTACTCCAAACAAGGTCTTGTAAATATAAGCCTGTTGATTATACAACATAAACTTAGCACTACGCTCAAACTCATCAAGAGTTTTCCCATAAGTCTTTAAGTCTACCAGATAAGTATCAACTCCGTTAAAAACAACAGCATCAGCCTTGCCTTTAACTGGGATTATATTACCTCGCTCAGTCACATGGTTCATAATCATTGGAACCTCAGCCCTAAAGTCTATAGTCATAAGGTCTTCCACTTCAGACAGCTTAGAGAGCTTGTCGTGCATCGCATAGACTGTATCATAGTCCTTTGCGGGCATAACAATCTTGCCTTCATTAGCTGCCTTAAACTCCTTGTACTCGTTGCCCCTTCTTGTACCCTCAAAACGCACAGCAATGTGCTTGCCTTCAAGGAACAATGCGTGAAGTGCAGAGCCGATGTCAAACGCGGGAGTTGTTGGGTAAGACCACTTGCCTTTCTGTTGCAAGTAATACTTAGTTGGCGATTGTCTTATCAACTTCAGTGCTGAGTTTGTCATAAACTTGTTGTCAGCATAGTAGTTGTTATCGTCATCAAAAAACTTTAGGGTTTCCTCTTTAGTCATAACCTATTCCCATCGAGTTAAGACCTCTATCCACTATCTCTGTCAAGCTAAACTCTATCGGCTCTTCAGAATCTATAGAATCAATGTCAGCTATCAAATCTAACAGGTGAGCCGTGTAAGAAAATATAAAGTCTAGTTCGTAGCTACTGACATCTAGCATAAGGTCAGCGGCTTCCGCCTTTTGCGTGTCAGATAAACCACTGTAAAGTTTCATATTCTTCAGTTGTTGAGCAGCGAAGACAGAGGTCATAACCCCCATCTTCATCTCATTCAACGCTTCAGGGTCAAACCCTAGGTCATTTTTCATCATGATAATATTTCTTTACGAACCGCTGCGCTCACTTTATACTTAGCTAACGCAGTCTCAACTGCTGCCTTCTTACCATTGGCTACCGCACCAATCATCTTGGCCTTGACCTCATCAGTCATCTCCAAAAGCTCTACACTTTTAGGGGCAGGTGCACTGTTTGACTTGCCGTGGTCGTTGGTAGCATCGGGGTCTTTAGTGTCATCTATCAAGAACATTCCGTTCAAGGCATACTTGCGAGAGTATGAAGTGTGCGATATCCATTCCCTTTCTGTTAGGGTCTATACCTGCTTGTGCTGTAACAACTACGATGTCTGTACCATCCGTAACACCTACAGAAGATTCAATGTAAGGGAAGCCGGTTACTTCCTTGACTGAATCACTGATAGTCATTGTCAATCCGTTAGCTGCAAGGTGTGGCTTGACTGCCTCAAGGATGTCCTCTGCACTACGGTAGTTGTACTTGCCGAAGTTGTTTCTCTGATTCTTTGGTGCTTTCAGTTCCGACTGAACCTTCACCAAGGCTGCATTTAGTTTACTCATAATATAAAATTGATTAATTGATTACTTACTCTCTCTCGTTAATATACTGAAGATAACCACAGATTACCTATTCATTACTAATATTCCTTAATTAATCCCTCAAGTATTTTTTTAGACACATTCCTATCTGATACTAAAGAGTCTAACGTCATACGCACTCTATCTGTTACTATACTACCCGACAGTTCATTGTTCGGTAGTATCTCATCAAAGACATCAGCCCACTTGACTATCTCACTTAGGTAATGCTCGTTCCTAACATCAATCATATCCTTGACGTTCTTGTGTGCATATAACTGAGTAGCGTGGTCTTGTCCTAACAACCTTCCTATCTCAGTTGAGCGTAAATCAAACCTCTGCTTGAGGATAAAGGAAAGACATTGCCTCGCTGTAACTACACTTCTTAACCTTGACTTCTTCAGTGGATTCAGCTGCCATCTTAGCTCGTAACTTGATAAGAGCTGGTGAAACGTACTTGTTGTTATCAGCATTCTTGGGTGCAGTATTGATTGTTTCATCTAAGCTGTTTCTAAATTTTTTAAGTTTTCTAAATGCTCTCATCTTTGCAGAGCGTACGTTGTTCTTGGTAATATCAAGATGTTCTGCCACCTCGTTGATTTTCTCATCATTCATAACGTGCCTTCTAATGACCTCTCTCTCTATGATTGGTAGCTGAGTATCAATGTACTCATTAAGCCTCTCGTGAACGATGTCATAGGGCTTGTCGTATGAGATACAAGCTTGCTCATACAAGCTATGCTCATCTGATGTGCCAATAGCATAGGTAAGTTCCGCATCAGAGCGGACTTTAAGTTCCCTTCTGTTAACACCTCCCCTTGATTGGTAAGCATTAAGTATAGCAAAGCGAAAGCTACTCATTACTATTCCAAACATATGCTGCTCACTCTCAAACTCTTGTTCTTTGTTGTACATAGCCATCACGTTCTTAATAGCTATGAAGTTAGACTCCTCCACTATCTCATCACTGTAGAATGATAAGCTATAGTACTTTGCACAGAAGTGTAAGAACCTTCTGTTCGCAGGGAACCAAGCCTTTAAATTTTTATCTGTTATTTTCATATCTGTATAATAGTATGATAATTATTAGTAATAGTATCAGGTTATACTACTATAACCCTTTAGGGGTTATAGTATTATAAACAAGTAATAGTATTATAAAAGATAATAGTATAATACTTTTAGGTGTTTAGTTGGCACTTCGCACATACTTGTCATTTAAGTTATTAACATACTCTGTGAATTGGTATTCATCATCAATGAATTGGCTGGTATTAGAATCCGTAATCTGCATCTGTATCTATCTTTTCGTTCATAACTTTGTGAAGTGTTTTCTTTGTCGTAGTGAGTAATTCCTCAAGACCATCGTATTTTAGTTTCAAGCTGCGATACTCACCCCTTGCTCTCTCAATGGTATCTCGGTAGACAATCATATCTCTCGTACGAGTCTTGTGGATTTCTACAAACTCATCAAGTCTAAGGAGGATGCGGATAAGTTCCTTGTCCTCCTTACCTTGAGAGTAGTCAGCTAACTTACCTAACAATCCGTAGAGTGTCTGTAAGTCTGCGCTAATTAATAGGTCATCTGTTTCTTTCATAATTGTAGTAGGTGTAGCACGTTATTCCTTTACTTCTTTAATTCTAAGTACTGCGTTCATTTTGTTGTGTAGGGCAAGGGCTATCCTTGCTTCCTCAATAGTCTCAAAGTCTTGTGTAAAGTATACCCAACCCGTATCACTGTCCCATTCTACCTCATATATATATTTCATAATTTCAAAGCTAAAGAGTTAGTATATTTATATCCTGATGTCGTTATACTTATGATGCTGTCGGGCTTAAGTGATGTGTAACGCTTACGATTGTTGTCCCACACGGTAAGAACATTAGGGCTACTCTGCCCAGTACCTTTAACAAACTTAGCTACACCGAACCTACCATTGATTTTGGTAACCTCTCCGTTCTTCTTACGATACTCTGCTCCGAAGATTGTTCCTTTGCGTTGTAGTTCTGAGACTACTTCGTTTAAATACTTTTTCATATCTCTTAATTTTTATGCAAGTTAGTCATTATTTCTTAAACCACCAAGAGTAGATGGAGATTCTTTTATACAACCACCTTCTCATACTCTTCACTTTTCACTTGATTTCAAGTCTATTTCATATGCTACTATTCCAAGGTCTCTCTTTACATAGTCAATCTCGCAGTATGCTAAATTACGAATAGCTTCCTCTACCTCTTTGTGCGTTGGCTTTTCCTCAAGCTCGTTGTACATTCCATCTACCCTGTCATCTATGTCAACGTAATCTCCTTGTAATTCATCAACTCTATCAGCTAACTGGTCTAACCTCTGCTTCAGCAGTAGTACCTCAACTTCTAATCTCGTCTTCTCTTCGGTCATTCCTAACCAATCTCTCAATAACTTTTTCATCTGTCTTTATTTTAAATTCTTTATTTGATAGTATGGGCTGTCCTCGCAGCACTCACATATTTCCATTCGGCAGTCTTCACGAGCGTTCTCCTCTTTCTCGCGCTGCTCATATTCTTCTTGAGTCATAAGGCAAAGTATTTATCTGTTCTCATTGCTCCATCACTTATAGCTTGTCTGTATGCAACCTCTTGCATATTGTAATTGTCCATAGGTAGGTAGCGTTGGGAGAACTCGTTGATAACGATGTCCATCATTAGTTGCTGCTCATTGTCTGTTGGGTAAAATGTCTTTTTCATTATTAGTTGTTTATTTCGTTCTCAATCTCTGAATTAATACTGTAGTCTACTAGTTCTTTATACTCAGGGCGCAGTAGCTTGTAGTCTACCATGTGCTGTTCCCCGTCCTCGTCCGTATAGCTGAGTTCTAATAGGCCATACATCCAATCCATATAATACGCTCTGCTGTCTGTGATGTCGTAGCTGTCACTCCATGAGACCCATTCAAAGGCCGCCTCAAAGGGCTGAAGTTGTCCGCTGTGCATCATATCAAATTCCGTGTGGCTTTCCATCTTGTTTTTTAGTTATCACAGTTACTATTTGACCATCCACCATTTTAGTAGTAGTGCCGTCTTTCCAATTTATCTCGTATCCTATCTGTTCCATAATCTTTTTATTGTTAGCCATACTTGGGCTTGAAATTCATATCCTTTTAGTCCGTAGCTGTGGGCCACCTGAGCAGTCAGGGCCTCTATTCTTTGGTATTGTTTCAGGGTGCAACTCTCTGTGCAGTCGGTCACTCCATCCTCCGGAGTAGTAACACAGGCCCGTATGTGCCACTTGTCAATCGTTATATGGTCTGGGCTGTTAAGTCCTACGTTCATTGCGAAGGCATGGGTCTTGGGACTTGTTGCACTGAACCCACTCTCACCATTAAGTTCCGATATTGCCTTTGCTTTGTTTGCGCCATAGGTACATACTTTTACCTGCGTAGCTGCAGGAACACCTCCCTCAATGTAGGCACGTATTAATGCCTCTGCATCAATCTTGTTCCGTTCCCATCTGTTGTTTGGGCTGAGTCTAGATATAACACAGGCGCATATGTAAAGGTCAATTGAGTATTTTTCGCTCAGGTATCTAGCAAAGTTTTGAGCCTCTTTGTACCAAGCTAGTCCGCCAGCTATGTCCTCTATGTTTCCTGCAAGATACCACAATACAAGGTTTGAAGTTATACGAGTGTTCTCTATTTGAGTTACTGATTTTTTCATGAGTTCTGTTTTTAAAGTTTACCGTCTTTGAAGTCTTTGAGACGTTGAAGTACTGCGTGCTTGTTACCTTTTACACCAAAGTATTTTTTTACGTCACCTATTTTCCAATTCCTGTGGGGCTTCATGCCGTGTTCTGCGTAAAGACCTAAGTCCCGAATGGAGCAAATCAAATTGTAATAACCTTTGTTGGCCTCCATGTTATCGATTATCATTGGCTTTTCCCAGTCTTTCTCGAACTGCGTTCTGTCGTCTACTCTCTTTTTAAGTGGTCTCATGTGTTGTTTTTTAGGAGTGTTGCGGGGAATCGAACCCCGCCCTAGCATTAGACTATGTACCATAAACACTGCAGCCTCCCTAGCGGCCTGTTCTATGAGGGAATTAATCTTCTAGATGTCCTAGTACATCGGTAAACATTTCTGTTGCCTCACGTACCAAGGCCCTCTCTATACTCATTGCCTCGCCAAATAGGCGTTCGTTAAACGCTGCCTCAGCCTCTGCAATTGCCGTGTCCCTCGTACGATATGCCCATGTTCCCCTGTAGCACACTCCTGTGAGCATTACGGGCTGCCCAATCTCCAACTTCATTTGTTGCTTCACGATAAATTCCGTGTCCTTATCACATAGCCCGTTCTGCTTCGCGCCTATTAACTTAGCTGTCATATCTCCAGACTCATTTGTGCCGGTGATGTTTAGGTGCATGAATAATTTTTCTGCGTTCGTCATGTTGTTTATTTTAAATTAATCTTGTTCTATTGCCCAATCAAATATTTTCCCTACGTAATCGAATTGCTCTCCAACTCTCTTAAGTTCGCGTTCCTTAAGTTCCAAACTGTCTGCGCTTTTTGTTTGCTCTAACTCTTCGCGGATGTCTCGAAGCGTTTCGTATAGTCCATGGTGCAGCGCGTGCAGGTCGTTATAGTCCATGC